>Ga0209469_1000026_pt1 | contig 86261 bp, 90 predicted proteins | sample GraSoiAngelo_123_FD_185880 | JGI IMG/M metagenome (GOLD analysis project Ga0209469, IMG submission 185880) | Grasslands soil microbial communities from the Angelo Coastal Reserve, California, USA - 14_0927_02_40cm (SPAdes) (version 2) | ecosystem: Environmental > Terrestrial > Soil > Grasslands ... | reverse complement strand
TCACAGACTCGCCTCGCCTCGCGGCTGCGGCTCGCACGACCCCGCTCACAGACTCGCCTCGCCTCGCGGCTGCGGCTCGCACGACCCCGCTCACAGACTCGCCTCGCCTCGCGGCTGCGGCTCGCACTACCATTCCCGCCGCTTCAGGTTCCGGAGGACGAGGAAGAGCGCGGGGAACAGCAGCGGCACCAGGAAGAGCGCGATCGCGGCGCCCCGGCCGAGGTTGCCGGCCTGGATGCCGACCTGGTACGCGAGCACGGGCAGAATCTTGCTCGCGTTACCGGGGCCGCCCTGGGTCAGGAGGTACACGACGCTCAGGTCGGAGAGCGTGAAGACCGTGTCGAAGAGAAACCCGATCATCAGGATCGGAAAGATCATCGGCACCACCACGTGGCGGAAGCGCTGCATGAAGGTGCAGCCGTCCACCTTGGCGGCATCGAGGACCTCCAGCGGCACCGCGGTGAAGCCCGCGAGGAGCACGATCGCGCTGAACGGGAAGGTGCGCCACACGTTGACCGCGATACACGCGGCCAGCGCCAGATGCGGCTGGCCGAGCCAGATCGGCCAGTCGGGCGAGCCGTACCCGCCGATCAGTCCCGCGCGGCTCAACGCCCAGTTGATCACGCTGAACTGCGAGTCGTACATCCACTTCCAGGAGAGCACACTGATCGCGATCGGCAGTGTGAACGGAATCACCACGAGACCGCGGATGAGCTTCTTTCCCTTGAACTGCTGGAGCAGGAGGAAGGCGAGCGACGTGCCCAGAACACTCTTGAAAATCGCCGCCACGACCAGGAACACCACGCTGTTCTGGAAGGCGATCCAGAACGTCTCCATCTCCCAGGCGGACCGGAAGTTCTCGAGGCCGATGAACCTGGCCACGGGATCGCTCACGTTGGCGTCGCTCACCGCAAGCCAGAGCGAGAACACGAACGGCGCTCCGACGAGCAACAGGACGTAGAGCGCCGCCGGCGCCAAGAGGGTGTAGCCAAACACGTACCGCTGGGCGCTGTGGGTCCGCCACCAGGCCCGCCGCGTCGCCCCCACGGGCACAGAAACGACGGCGGCCCGGGCCGCTGGCTCCGGGCCGCCGCTCAGCGAAGCTGGGGTCATGCCCTCTTGTGCTTGGCGAAGATCCGGTGGTACTCCCCCGCTCCCCACTTCATCACGTCCTCGATTGCCTGGCCGCGGGCCGCCCGCGTGAACATATCGGGCAGGACGAAGAGGTTGACGACCTCCTGGATCGGGGTCGTGAAGGGACCGGGATAGCCGTAGAACGCGACGATCTTCGGGAAATCCTGGAGGATCTGCATCTTCGGGTCGGTCCCGATGACCGGCATCGGCTTCTTGTAGCCGTCGTTGAGGTACGGCATGTTGTAGCCGCGGCTCTGGACCATGCCCTCGCGATCGTTGTCCAGGAGATGGACGAGGAACTCCTTGGCCGCCGGCTGGTTCTTCGCGAACTTCCAGATCATCCAGACGTTCGCCGCCGAGACGCTGACGCGCTTGCCGCCCGGCCCCGCCGGCTCCATCGCGATGAAGGTGTTCTTGAAGACGGGCGGGTTGGTGTCCTCCGTCGTGCGGTAGGCCGAGATCGCGTCGTGGATCCAGCACCCCACGCCCGAGGCGAGGAAGCGATTGTCGGAAGCGTCGTCCCAGGAGAAGACCTCCGGCGTCATGCCCTCGTCGAAGATCGCCTTGGCGAAACGCAGCGCCTCCCGCGTCTCCTTGGAGTCGACCAGGATGGTCTCCCCGGATGGATCCGCTTCCGCGCCGCCGAAGCTGAACAGGAGCGACCGCCAGTTCAGGTTGGCGTCGGCGCACTGGGAGAACTGGATGCCCGTCGGATGGCCCTTGGGCTTGAGCGTCCGCGCCGCCAGCCGGGCCAGCTCCCAGGTGTCAGGCGGCTGAAGGCCGGCCTGTTCGAACAGATCCTTGCGCCAGAGCATCGGGAGGAGAATGTAGTAGATCGGCAAGCCGTACTGCCGCCCCTCGACCTCGACCAAGGACCTGGCCGCCGGGATCCAGCCGCCGTATTTCTTTCCGATCTGGCCGTAGATGTCCGAGATGTCCAGGAGGCTCTTGTAGTAGAGCCGCGTCAGGATCGACGAGCCGTTGTGGATGATGTCGTGGCCCGCGCCTGCGGCGAACTCCGCGGCCATGCGCGCCGGCAGCTCGAGGTGGGGGATGTGGTCGACCCGCACTTTGACGCCGTTCTGGTCTCCCCACTCTTTCGCGAACTTGTCGAACCAGGCGTCGTACGCGGGAATGAAATGGCTCCACTGTAAGATGCGCAGGGTCGTCCCTTTGATCTGCGCTGGCGCCTGGCGGGCGTCGAGCATGGCCACAAGGGAGCCACCCGCGACCCCCGCCCCGGTGACCGTCAGGAATTTCCGGCGGTTGAAGGTTGCGGGGGCGGTTTGGGCGGATCGGGGATCGCTCATCGCCGAGCCTCCTTAGGCTGTCCTCAAGACCGGTCGAGTGGAACGCCAACCACGCTGAAGAATTAGCTTCTTTATGCTTCGGGGGCCGCTCTTGTCAAGTGGCTTTTCGGGCAAACCCCGAGGGCGTGTGCGTCGGACGCGGCGAGCCCGGGTGCTATCCTCGGGGACCATGCGCCGCCCGCTGATCGTCCTCGTCCTCGCGATCGCGGCGATCGGCGTCTTCGCCGCGGGCCTCGCGGCGCTCCTCGACACGCCGCGGCCACCCCGCGGCGCCTCGCGCGGCGAGCGGCTCTTCTACGCGCTCTGCGTCACGTGCCACGGCGTGGACGGGCGCGGTTCCTGGCGCGCCTCGCTCTTCCTGATCCGTCCCGGCAATCTCGCCGACGCCGCTCGCCTCGATCAGCGCTCCGACCAGTACCTCGTCGACATCATCAAGAACGGCGGCGCGCCCTTCGGACGGCCGGGGATGCCCGCCTTCGGCGCCGCCCTGTCGGAGGAAGAGATCCGTGAGCTGGTCGCCTACGTGCGCGGGCTCAGCCGCGCGCGCTGAGTCAAGGGATCCGCTCGATGCGGAGCAGGACAAGTCGATCCTCGGTCGCCCGGACGGCGAGCTTGACGCGGTCGCCGGGCCTCGGGCCGACGGCGTCGAGCAGGGTGGGCTCGGCGGCGATCGCCATCAACTCCATGGCGCTCATGCCGAGCCCCTGCACCGCATCGTGGCTGACGAGGACGAGGTCCGGCGCGGGGCGCGCCACGATGGTACCCCGCACCTCGTACGCGGCGGGTCGGAGGATGGTGCCCCAGAGGCCGGCGGCGAACGCCGCCAGCAGCGCGCCGAAGAGGAGTGCGACGAGCGCGCGTCGCCGAATTCTACTCGCGGCGCTCGCCGACGCCGAGGATGTAGTCGGTCCCTCTGAGATCCTTGGCCGTCAGGACCCACTTGCCCCCGCACCCTTCCTTGGCGAATGCCATGGAGCCCTTGTAGGCGGCACCCAGCGTGACGAGCAGCAACCCGCCGCCGACGGCCATGCCCAGGACGCACGTCACCGCCTTGCCCGGGACGAAGGCGAAATTCATGATGGTGGCGGCCAGGGCGTACCCCACCGTCGACTCGGAGGGCTCTTCGAAAATGACCGGCTCCGGCATGGCCTGCGGCTCTCGGGCGGGCGGCGCCGGCATTTGAGCGGGTTGCACCGCCGGTTGCGGCGCGGGTGGCGGTGCGGCCTGCGCGGGCTCGGCGGTGGGCTGCGGCGCGGGTGGCGGTGCGGCCTGGGCGGGTTGCTCGGCAGGCTGCGGCCCCGGCTCCGGTGAGGCCTGCATGGGCTGCTCGGCGGACTGCGCAGGCTGCTCGGGCTGTGGCGTAGGCTGCTCGGCAGGCGGCTGCGCTTGCTGCGCGCGCGCAAACGTCGCGAGCGGACCTGCACCGAGCAGCGACACCACGACCGCGAACGCGATCGACCGAGTCGTGAGCCTCATCGGATGACCTCCTGGTCCCGGGTGAGCCTCTCCATCTGGAGAAGCCCAGCATATATCAAACCGCTCTCGGCGCGAAAATTCGCGAGAGGCTATAATTGGTCACTATTTCTGCCGGGAGGCCGCGACCCATGAAGCTCGTCCGCTTCTCCACCAACAGCCAGTCACCCCGCCTCGGCGCGCTCCAGGGCGATCGCATCGCCGACATCGAGGCGAGCCTCGCCACCACCCTCACTCGGCGCGGCGTCGTGCGGGCCCACGAGATCGCCCGAGTCCTGGTGCCGCAGAGCACTCGAGGCTTCCTCGAGGGCGGCGCCGCCGCCGCGGAGGCGGTCCTGTCCATCACCGAGTGGGTCACCGTGCCCGCCGCGAGTGCTCGCCTTCACGCGCCCATCGCCGATCCGGGGAAGTTCATCTGCATCGGCCTCAACTACCGCGATCACGCCGAGGAGACGGGCAACCCGATTCCCAAGGAGCCGCCGATCTTCGCCAAGTGGTCGAACGCGATCCTCGACCCGGGCGAGCCCATCTTGAGACCGCGCGGCTCGCAGCAGCTCGACTGGGAAGTGGAACTTGGCGTCGTCATCGGGCGGACCGCCCGCTTCGTCCCCAAGGAGCAGGCGCTCGACTACGTGTGGGGGTACACGATCATCAACGACGCGAGCGCCCGGGACTTCCAGTTCATCACGAGCCAGTGGATGGCCGGGAAGATCTTCGAGACCGCGGCGCCCGTCGGCCCCTACATTGCCGACCGGAAGGAGATCACCGACCCGCACGCTCTCGAGCTCCGGACCTGGGTGAACGGCAAGCAGATGCAGAACGGCAACACGAAGACGTTCATCTTCGACGTCCGCTACCTCGTGAGCTATCTCTCGGGGCTCATGACGCTGGCGCCCGGCGATCTCATCGCCACCGGGACGCCGCCGGGCGTCGGGTTCGCCAAGAAGCCCCCCGTGTTCCTCCAACCGGGCGACGTCGTCACGATGGAGATCACCGGGCTCGGGCGGCTCGAGAATTCCGTGAAGGAGGCGTGAGCGCGTCCGACGCGATGCTGGAGCTGATCGCACCGCTCGTCGTCCAGAACGCCACGAAGATCGTCGTCCTCTCGCTCGACGGCCTGGGGGGCCTGCCGCGCCCCGAGACCGGCCGCTCCGAGCTCGAGTCCGCGCGCCTGCCGAACCTTTCGGCGCTCGCCGCCGAGTCGGCGTGCGGCCTCGTCCGCCACGTGGCGCCGGGGATCACGCCCGGCAGCGGTCCCGGGCACCTCGGGCTCTTCGGCTACGACCCGCTCCGCTACCAGGTCGGGCGCGGCGTCCTCGAGGCCCTCGGGATCGAGTTCGACCTCCGCCCCGGCGATGTGGCCGCGCGCGGTAACTTCTGCACCGTCGACTCCAGTGGTCGCATCACCGACCGGCGCGCGGGGCGCATCACCACCGAGGTCTGCGTACGCCTGACCGAGCGGCTACGTGGGATCCGACTGCCAGGCGTCGAAATGTTCGTCGAGCCCGTGAAGGAACACCGCTTCGCCCTGGTCCTGCGCGGCCGAGGCAAGGCAGGCAAACTCTCGGGCCGGCTCTCAGAGACCGATCCGCAGGCGCTCGGCCAGGCTCCGCTTCCCGTGAAGGCGCTCGAGCCGAAGGCGAAGGCCACGGCGCAGCGGGTGAACGCGTTCGTCGCCGACGCGCGCCGCCGGCTCGCCGACTCGGCGCCCGCCAACATGGTCCTGCTGCGCGGCTTCGACCAGCTCCCCAAGCTCCCGCGCTTCCCGGAGATTTTCGGTCTCCGGTCGGCGGCGATCGCCGCCTACCCGATGTACCGCGGTCTGGCCAGGCTCGTGGGCATGGAGGTGCTCAAGACGGGCGGCACGTTCGGCGAGGAGCTCGCGACGCTCCGCGCGCACTGGGACGCGTACGACTTCTTCTTCCTGCACTACAAGGACACGGACAAGGCGGGCGAAGATGGCGACTTCGGCGCGAAGGTGACCGCCCTCGAGCGTCTCGACGGCTTCCTCCCCGACCTACGCGCGCTCAAGCCCGATGTCCTCGTGATCACGGGCGACCACGCGACGCCCTCGGTGCTCGCGGCGCACGGCTGGCAGCCGGTGCCCGTGCTCCTCTGGAGCCGCTACTGCGGTGCGGATCCGGTGACCGCCTTCACCGAGCGCGCGTGTGCGGCCGGCAGCCTCGGCGTCCTCCCGTCGCACCATTTGATGCCGCTCGTGATGGCCAACGCGCTCCGGCTGACCAAATTCGGCGCGTAACGCGGACCCGCCGGGAGCGCGACAGCCTCGGCGTCAAGGACGTCCCGGCGCGGGCGCTCTACGGCGTCTTCACCCAGCGAGCCCGAGAGACCTGGGAGATCTCCGGGCGCGCGCCCCACCCCGCGCTGATCCGCGCCTACGCGCGCGTCAAGGCGGCCGCGGCGCGGGCGAACGCTCGGCTCGGCCTCCTCCCCCGCGGGTGGGCGCGCGCCATCGTCAGGGCGGCCGACCGCGTCGCCGCGGGAACGGTCCCAGACGCGGCGGTGCTCGACGCGTTCCAGGCCGGCGCCGGCACGCCCATCCACATGAACGTGAACGAGGTCATCGCGAACCTGGCCAACGAGCGCCTCGGCGGCCGACGCGGGCGTTACACGCCGATCCACCCCAACGACCACGTCAACCTCGCCCAGTCGTCGAACGACGTCACGCCCACCGCCATCCGTCTGATGGCGCTGGAGTTGCTCTCGGCGCTCCGTGACGAGCTCGGCGAGCTCGAGCGCGCGCTCGCCCAGCTCGCCCGCCGCGAGCGAGCAGTCGTGAAGGTCGGGCGCACCCATCTCCAGGACGCGGTCCCGATCACGTACGGACAGGTGTTCGCCGGCTGGGCCGAAGCGATCCGTGCCGCGGGGGCCGCGCTCATGGCCACCGAGGCAGAGCTCTCGGCGGTGGGTCTGGGCGGCACGGCGGTGGGCACCGGGCTCACGGCGCACCCGCGCTTCCGCGTCCTGGTCGTCCGCGAGCTCTCCCGGCTCACGGGCCTGCGCCTGCGTCCGGCGCCGAGCACGGTCACCGCGGCCTGGAGCTTGCGGCCGCTCCTGGCGTGCTCGGGCGCGCTGCGCGGCCTCGCGGTGGACCTCGGCAAGATCTGCTTCGACCTCCGCCTGCTCGCCTCCGGACCCCGGGCGGGACTCGGCGAGCTCTCCCTGCCGGAGGTCGAGCCGGGCTCATCGATCATGCCCGGCAAGGTCAACCCCTCCGTGGCCGAGGCCGTCCAGATGGCGTGCTTTCAGGTATCGGGCAACGACCACGCGATCGCCCTGGCCGCCGCGGCGGGCGAGCTCGAGCTCAACGTGATGACGCCGCTCTGCGCCACGAACCTCGCCGAGAGCTTCGAGCTCCTGACGCGGGGGACGCGGTTATTGCGGACGCGGTGCATCGCCGGCCTCCGTGTCGACCGCGCCCGGGTGGGCGAGCTGCTCGCGCGGAGCCACGTCGAGGCCACGGCGCTCGCGCCCTACCTCGGCTACGACGTCGCCGCCGAGGTCGTCAAGGAGGCGCAGGCCCGGTCCGCCGCGATCCGCGATGTTGTCCTCGAGCACGGGTTGATGGCGCCCCGGGCGCTCGCCCGGATCCTCGCTCCGCGGGCCTCCACCGGGCCGCGCGCGACCGATCGTGCCCTCCGCCGCCGGGTCCAGGCGAGCCCTGCCCTCAGGGATTTCCGGAACAGGTTCCTCGGATAAATCCGCTTGTCCCGCGGCGTGGGCGGAGCATACTTCTGAGACAGCATGCCTGAGCGGACGTCTGCGCGAGCCTCGGCACGGAGCCGGGTCGAACGGCTTCGCAGCCATTTTGCGTCCGCCGACCGGGTGCTCATCATGATGCAGGACGACCCTGACCCCGACGCGATCGCCTCGGCCCTCGCGCTTCGGACGCTCCTCGGGCGGACCAAGGCGGCGGCGCCCATCGCCACGTTCGGCACGATCACGCGTCCCGAGAACCGGGCGATGACCCGCATCCTGGACATCGACGTCGAGGAGATCAAGGCGCACGCGATCGACGAGTACGACATGGTCGCGATGGTGGACACCCAGCCGAGCTTCTTCGAGGAGGCGTTCGGCGAGGTCGACCTCGTCATCGACCACCACCCCGAGGAGACGCCCACACGGGCGCACCTCCGGGACATCCGTCCCGCGTGGGGCGCGACCTCGACGATCATGACCGAATACCTGCGAGCCGCAGACGTAAAGATCACGCAGCGCCTCGCGACGGCGCTCCTCTACGGCATCAAGACCGACACGCTCCACCTCGAGCGGGGCGCCACCCGTGCGGACCTCGAGGCGTTCGCGTACCTGCACCCGCGCGCGAACCACTCGGCGCTCCGGCGTATCGAGCGCCCCGAGCTGCCCAACGAGGCCCTCGACGTCCTGGCGCTCGGGATCGCGCGCCGGCAGCTCACGCACGGGGTCGTCTTCTCGCACCTCGGTCCCGTCGCCTACCCCGAGCTGGTCGCTCAGTTCGCGGAGTTCTTCCTCCAGATCGAGGGCGCGGAGTGGTCGGTCGTGTCCGGGACCGTGAACGGCGAGCTCCACATCAGCGTGCGCAACGTGGGCTACGTCCGCGCCGCGGGCGACGTGGTGCGCCGCGCGTTCGGCGAGGTCGGCCGCGCCGGGGGTCACCGCGCGATGGCGAAGGCCGTGATCCGCCTGCGCGACTGGCAGGCCCGCGTCGGCGAGCCGGCAGGCGACGCGCTGAGACAGGCGATCGTGGCGCGCTTCCTCCAGGCGCTCCGGAGCTGAGATGGAAGAGACGACTCGGCTCACCGAGGCGATCCGGGAGCTGCTCGACGGCGGCCGCGACGAGCGCCTCGCCGACGTTCTGGCCGAGGCGCATCCTGCCGACGTCTCAGGCGTGATCCGCGAGCTCGCGCTCGAAGACCAGGTGCGCGTGTTCCGGCTCCTCACCCCCCAGCAGGCCGGCGCGGTCCTCGCCGAGCTCGACGATCCGATCCTGCGCGAGCTGATCGGCTCACTCGACGAGGCGGAGGTCTCGCGCGCCCTCGACCGCATGCCCAGCGATGAGGTCGCGGACGTCGTCCAGGAGCTGCCGAAGGAGCAGGCCGAGGAGCTCCTCGACCTCATGGAGGAGGAGAAGGCCGAGGAGGTGCAGGTGCTCCTCGAGTACCGCGAGGGCACCGCCGGCCGCCTCATGTCTCCCGACTTCGTCGCCGTGCCCGAGACGGTGACGGTGGCGCGGGCGATCGAGCACATCCGCAAGGCGAAGACGGGCGACGGCGCCTTCTACGTCTACATCGTGGACGACCACGACCACCTGGTCGGCTTCGTGCCCCCACACCGCCTCATCACCGCGGACCCCGCGACGCCGATCCGGACGATCCGCACCGAGGACGTGGAGAGCGTCACGGTGGACACCGACCAGGAGGAGGTCGCGCGCCTCGTCCAGCGCTACAACCTGATCCAGATCCCTGTGGTGGACGCGAACCGGCGGCTCCTCGGCACGATCGGCGTGGACGACGTGCTCAAGGTCCTCCGCGAGGAGGCGACCGAGGACATCCAGCGCCTCGGCGGCGTCGCGGGTGATGAGAACGTGCTCGACCCGCCGCGGAGCGTGTTCACCAAGCGCCTCATCTGGCGCCTCATCAACCTCGGCACCGCGGTCCTGGCGGCGTCGGTCATCGGGCTCTTCGAGTCATCCATCCACTCGCTCGCGACCCTCGCCGTGTTCATGCCGATCGTCGCCTCGATGGGTGGCATCGGCACCACCCAGACGGCGACCGTCGTCGTGCGGGGCATCGCGCTCGGCGACATGACATCGAGCGTGCTGCGGCGCGTCCTCTCGAAGGAGCTCTGGCTCGGGCTGACGACGGGCGCGGCGAACGGCCTGGTGATCGCCGCGATCGCGTACGCCTGGAAGGGCCAGGTGCTCCTCTCGCTGATCCTCGGGGTCGCGCTCGTCCTGAACATGCTGGTCGCCGCCGTCGTCGGAACGCTCATCCCGATCGCGCTCAAAGTTTTCAGGATCGACCCCGCGATCGCGTCCAGCGTGATCATCACGACCTTCACGGATGTGTGCGGATTCTTTTCGTTCCTCGGTCTCGCCACCCTGTTGATGAAGTTTCTGCTCTGACGCAAAAGACGCTTGGCAACGGCTCCGGGCAGCGGGTAGAATACCGTCAGCCATTCGATCCGTCGTTCGCCGGCCTCAAATCCAAAACCCAAAATGTTGGAGGGCCCTGAGTGGACGCGGCGCTGGAGAAGAGGCAGGTCGAGCGCGCCTACGAGTTGTACGCTCCCGTCTACGACTTCATCTTCGACTGGATCTTCGCCCCCGGCCGCGTGGCGGCCGTCAAGCACCTCGACATCCAGCGCGGCGAGTCCGTGCTCGAGGTGGGGATCGGGACCGGCCTGAACCTACCCCTCTACCCGCCGGCGTCCCGCCTGACCGGGATCGACCTGTCCGAGGAGATGCTCGACAAAGCCGTCGAGCGGGTGCAGACGCTGGCGATGCCGAACGTGACGCTCAAGGTCATGGACGCCACGTCCATGGATTTCGAGGACGACGAGTTCGACAAGGCCGTGGCGACGTACACGATCTCCGCGGTCCCCGATCCGGTCGCCGTCCTCCGCGAGATGCGCCGTGTGGTCAAGCCCGGCGGCGTCCTCGTCATCCTCAATCACTTCCGTAGCGAGCGACGGATCGTGGGGTGGCTCGAGGACCTGGTCGCACCCCTCTGCACGCGGCTCGGCTGGAAATCGAACCTCGCGTTCGGGCCGCTCCTCGCCGTGGTCGGGCTCGAGCCCGAGCTCGTCGCGAGGGCGAACATGCTCAACGGGTGGCGCCTCGTGAAGTGCGTCAACCGGAAGTAGCCCGGCTCGCCGGCCTCCTCCTCGCACTCGTCCTTCTCGTTCCCGTCGCGCACGCCGGTCGCCGCGCGCTGTGGGCCGGCGCGTTCCTCGTCGAGTTCTTGAGCCAGGGCCGGCTGGCGCCGCTGTCGGCGCTGACGTCCGCGCCGACGCGCGAGCCGCTCTCGGTTCCGGGCGCCGCCGTGGACCGCTACGTCCTCGCCGGGCCCGCCGGCGGCACACCCCTGGTGTTCGTCCACGGCTTCACCCCCCAGGGCAAGGACGACCCCCGCGTCCGCGAGGCCGCGGCGCTCCTGGCGCGCTGCGGCTTCGACGTCGCCGTCCCGACGATCCCCGGACTCACCCACGGGCGCCTGCGCTCGGACGACGTCGCGCCCGTCGTGGCGACGCTCGCTGCGCTCGCCCGTCCATCGATCGTCCTGGGCGTGAGCGTCGGCGCTGGGCCCGCCCTTCTCGCGGCGGCCGATCCGCGCGTGCGCGAGCGCGTGCAGGCGGTCGTGAGCCTCGGCGGGTACGCGTCGGCGCGCGAGGTGCTCCGTTTCTGGCTGACGGGTGTCTACGCGTACGGCGGCGTCCGGGGTCGCGTCGCCCACGAGCCCGAGGTGGTGCGGTCGTTCGTCGCCGCCAACACCGACCTGCTCGAGCCGGCCGCGCGCGCCGAGCTCATGACCGCCGACGCCGACCGCGCGGCGCGGTTCCTGGCCGCGCTCCCGCCCGCGCTCGAGCGCTACCTCAACGACCTTTCGCCGCTGCGCGTGGTGGGCGACATCCGTGCGCGCCTGGTCCTGATTCACGGCCGGAGCGACCGGGCGGTCCCCTACACGGAGGCCCTCCGGCTCGCGGCCGCTCGGCCCGAGCGCACCACGCTCGTCCTGGTCGGCATCGTGGAGCACGTCGAGGGTGGCGGCGGCTGGCGGGAGGGGCGCGACTTCCTCGCGCTCTGGCGCGTCATGTACGGGCTGATCAACGCCTGAGTGACCGGCGGCCCGTCGGCGCCCGCCCACTCCCACCCTCCTTCTGAAGTGTCCGGGCCGCCTCAGACACAGGATCACCCGGGGGCATCATTCAAGGAACTTCTGGCTCGATTTGAGGGTAACGCCCCGATTGGTGGGCTCGCGAGGCCATGGAATTCTCCGACGCTAACGCGGGCGGTTGCCCATTGAACCGCCTGCAGGTCGAGAGCCACTAGCCTTGAGAGGAGCACGATGCGAAGAGACCTCGCGGTCCTGGTGATGGCCCTGTCGTCAGCGGTGCTCTTGTTCGCGGCGGTCCACGCCCAAGCCCAGACTGTGGGGACCTACGTCTTACGATCTCCCGCGGTCTTCGTCGACCCAGAGCTGACCGGAGAGGCGCAAGTCCTGTGTAACGGGTCGGACGTTGCCACCGGCGGCGGCCTCGCGAGCAGTGTCGGTAGCACTGCTGAAAAGATGCACGTCTCTGACTCCTTCCCCATCTCGGACGCCTCCGGTGCGCCCGCGTTGGACAACGCTGCCCCGCATGGATGGAAAATAATCGTGTTCAACCCGACTCTCGAGTCCTTGGAGCTCCAGGCCTTTGTGGTGTGCCTCACGAACAGGTGGGCGCTCACGGTCAGCACGGCGGGGACGGGCACCGGCACGGTGAGCTCGAGCGACGGGTCGATCAGCTGCCCGGGCACCTGCACAGCCGCCTACAACGGCGGGACCAGCGTGACCCTGACGGCGACTCCCGGCACTGGGTCGATCTTTGCGGGCTGGACCGGATGCGACACGGTCCTCGACACGACCTGCACGGTGACCATGAGCGCGTCGAGGTTAGTCACGGCGACCTTCGACGTGCAGCGCTTCACGCTCACGGTCAGCACGGCGGGGACGGGCACCGGCACGGTGAGCTCGAGCGACGGGTTGATCAACAGCTGCTCGGGCACCTGCACGGCCACCTACAACAGCGGGACCAGCGTGACGCTGACGGCGACTCCCGACGCCGGGTCGATCTTTACAGGCTGGACCGGATGCGACACGGTCCTCGACACGACCTGCACGGTGTCCATGAGCGCGTCGAGGTCGGTCACAGCCACCTTCGACGTGCCGTGAGCACCGCGAAGTCGGTCGTGCGGCGCGGCGTGACCCGGACCGGCACGACGTTCAGTCGGCCGTAAGGGTCCGCGGTGTGGCGAGGCAGGAGCAATGATTCGGTAGATTCGAGGAGGATCGTGATGCGAAGAGACCTCGCGGTACTGGTGATTGCCATGTCGTCAGCGATGCTCGCGTTCGGGGCGGCCCACGCCCAGGCCCAGGGTGTGGGGACCTACGTCTTACGATCTCCGGCGGTCTTCGTCGACCCGGAGCTGACCGGGGAAACACAAGTTCTGTGTAACGGATCCGACTTTGCCACCGGCGGCGGCCTCGCGACGAGTGTCGGTAGCACGGCTGAAAAGATGCACGTCTCTGATTCCTTCCCCATCTCGGACGCCTCCGGTGCGCCCACGTTGGACAACACTGCGCCTCACGGATGGAAAGTCATCGTGTTCAATCCGACTCTCGAGGCCATGGAGCTCCAGGCCTTTGTCGTGTGCCTCGCGAGCCCTCCCCCGCCGGCGTAACTTCGGGGGCGCGCGTCGTTCGCCACGAGCGTCGAGCGCACCTCGGCGCTCGTGGTGTTTCTGAGGCGAATTACACCACCGCGCCGCGGTTCGTCGTGAGCCGCGAGCGCGTCCGGGACTGGGCTAGAGACTCAGGCTGCGCCCGTCGGCGCTCGTCGGGCGCTGAATGCCCCAGGCGGTGAGCTTGGCGAGCACGGTGTTCCGGTGCACGCCGAGCACGCGCGCGGCGCGGCTCATGTTCCACCCGACGCGCTCGAGCACGCGCAGGATGTACTGACGCTCGAACTGCTCCATCGCCTCCCGAAGCGGCGGGCCCGTGTCCTCGGCGAGCCGTGGGCCCGTGTCGGGCAGCGCGACGTCGAGCGGGACGTCCTGGAGCTGGATGACGGGGCCCCGCGCGAGCACGACCGCGCGGTGCATGACGTTCTCGAGCTCCCGCACGTTGCCCGGCCAGTCGTAACGCGTCAGCACCTCGAGCGCGCCCGCCGACACGCCCCGCACGTCGCGGTGGCACTCACGCGCGGTCTTCCGGACGAAGTGCTCGACGAGGAGCGGGATGTCCTCGCGCCGCTCGCGGAGCGGCGGCACGTGGACGGGCACGACGTTCAGGCGGTAGTAGAGGTCCTCACGGAACTCGCGCGCCCGCACCGCGCTCTTGAGGTTGACGTTGGTCGCCGCGACCACGCGCACGTCGATCGCGACGGGCCGCAGCCCGCCGAGGCGCTCGATCTCGCGCTCCTGCAGCGCGCGGAGGAGCTTCGTCTGGAGGTCCAGGCGCAGCGAGCCGATCTCGTCGAGGAACACCGTCCCGCCGTGGGCCAGCTCGAACTTCCCGAGCTTGCGGGCGTGGGCGCCGGTGAACGCGCCCTTCTCGTGGCCGAAGAGCTCCGACTCGATCAGCGTGTCCGGAATGGCGGCGACGTTCACGGCGACGAACGGTTGGCTCCGCCGTTCGCTCCGGCGGTGGATCGCGCGCGCGACGAGCTCCTTGCCGGTACCGCTCTCGCCAGTGATCAGCACGGTCGTCGGCGTGTCGGCGATCTGCGTGATCAGCTGGTAGATCTTGACCATCTCCGGGTGGCGCCCGACCAGGCTCTCGAAGCCGGGACCCAACCCCGGCTCGGGAGCGCTGCCCGCCAGCGCCGAGCGCAGACACAGCACCTCGCGCTCGAGCGCTCGCTTCTCCAGCGCCCGCTGGGCGAGCAGCAGGATGTCGTCCACGTCGAAGGGCTTGGTGAGGTAGTCGTACGCGCCCCGCTTGAGCGCCTCGACCGCCATCCGCACCTCGCGGACGGCCGTGACCAGGACGACGACCGTGGTCGGATCCACGGCCAGGACGCGTGGCAGCACCTCGATCCCGGGCTCTCCCGGCATGCGCTGGTCGAGCATGACGAGGTCGACTTCCTGGGTGCGGAGCAGGTCGAGCGCCGCGGCGCCGTTCTCCGCCTCGAGGACGTCGCACGTTCCCTCGAGGATCACCCGGACCGACGCGCGGACCCCCTCCTCGTCGTCGACGACGAGCACGGTGCCCCGGCGCGCGAGCTTGGGCGTCTCGTCGATCACGGCTGGCGCGACCGTTCCATCACGAGGTATTCGGCGCGCCCGCCGCTCGACGGGCGCTGGACGAAGACGAGGACGCGGTCCCCTGGCTTGAGCTGCGCGAGCGTACGGAAGAGCGTGGCGGGATCGGCGACGGGCTTCTTGCCGACCTCGACGATGACGTCGCCGCGGCGGAGGCCGGCCTTGTCGGCCGGGCTGCCGGCCACGACATCGGTGACGAGCAGCCCGGCCGCGATCGTGAGGCCGAGCTGGGCCGCGGCGTCACCGCTGAGCGGCTCGACGCTGAGCCCCCAGCCCTCGTCTTCGGGCGCCCCGGCGAGGACGGGCTCCTCGGCGGGCATCTCGGTGACCGTCACGCTGAGCGCCACGGGCTTTCGCTCGCGGATCACCTTGAGACGCACGGGCTGCCCGGGCGCGACGGCGGCGACGCGGCGCTGGAGCTCGGGGACCTCCTTGATCGGCGCGCCGTTGAGCTCGACGATGACGTCCCCCTGACGCACGCCCGCGGCCTCCGCAGGCCCGCCCTTCATGACCTCGGCGACGAGCACGCCCTCGCGCACGCCGAAGGTGCCGGCGAGCTCGTCGGTCACGTCCTGGATCGCGATGCCGAGCCAGCCGCGCACCACGCGCCCGGAGGCGATCAGCTGGCGCATGACCTCCTTCGCCTGGTTGATCGGGATCGAGAACCCGATCCCCTGCCCCGCCGCCACGATCGCCGTGTTGATACCGATCACCTTCCCGTCCAGGTTCAGGAGCGGCCCCCCGGAGTTCCCCGGATTGATCGACGCATCCGTCTGGATGAAGTTCTCGTACGTCGCGACGCCGACCCGGTTGCGCGCGGTCGCCGAGATGATCCCGACCGTCACCGTGCGATCGAGACCGAACGGGTTCCCGATCGCGATCGCCCACTGGCCGACGCGAAGGTGGTCGGAGTCGCCGAGCTCCGCGGCCGGCAGCGGCGCCGGCGCTTCCACCTTGAGCACAGCGAGGTCGGTCTTCGGATCGCGACCCACGAGCTTCGCCGTGAACTTCCGGCCGTCCGAGAGCCGCACGGTGATGTCCTGAGCGTTCTCGATGACGTGGTTGTTCGTCAAGACGTATCCTCGCGGATCCACCAGCACGCCGGAGCCGCTCGCCCGCGCCTCCTCGCGTGGGCGGCGGCGGAAGAAGCGCTCGTAGAACTCCTCGCCGAAGAACTCGCGGAACCGCTCGGGCGCTTCCTCGGCGGACTGCTTTCGCGGCACGGCGCTCACGTTGACGACCGCCGGCGTGACGCGATCGGCGGCCGTGGTGAACGCCTCCTCCAGGGCGTGGAGCAGAGCGCGCGGGTCGACCTTGGGCTGCGCCCGCTCCTGGGCGTGGGCCGGGAGCGCGACCAGGAGGACTAGCAGGAGGACCGCTCGCGTTCTCATCGACGGCTGCGCGTCTCGATTCTACCGGGCGACTCGCGGCTCCGCCACCGGGACGAGCGCCAGCTCGAGGATGCGGCGCGTGCGCGTGACGACCGGTGCCGCCGCGCCTCGCCGGAGCCCCCCGAGCCACACGATCTCCCCCGCCGCCTCGACGATGGGCACGCGGTCGCGTTCCCAGCGGGGCACCTTGGCGTCGATCAGGAAGTCTTTCAGCTTCCGCTCGACGCCGCCGAAGGGCGTGAAGCGGTCGCCCGAACGGCGCGGCCGCACCACGAACGTCGCCGGCAGCAGGTCGGCGTCGAACGCGACCCGACCCGGATCGTCAGAGATCACGAACGCCTCGGCATCGTGGAACGTTGCCTCGAGGGCACGTCCGATCTCCGGGAGGGTCACCCTGCCGGGCACGGTCACGTCGCGCTCGGTGAGCGGAGGCAGGGTGCCGAGCGCCAGGCGCAGGCGTGGGCCGCTCACCTCGAGCGTGACGCCGCCGATCCTGAATCGCTGCCGCGGCGGCGGCGTGGCGAGCAGGCGCTGCAGGCCGCGGTGCGCCCACGCGCGCAGCGGGGCGTGGCTCCCGAGCCGCGCCGCCGCCTGGCGCAGCACCTCGCCGGCCACGTCGCGCGGCAGTCCGCGGAGCGGCTCGATCGGCAGGATGACGGCGCCCTCGCCCGTCTCGGCGAGCCGCTCGAGCTCGGAGGCCGCGATCCGATCGAGCGCGCCGATCGTGGCGCGCGCCGCCGTGGCGACGCGGACGAGCGCGTCGGGCATCTCCGGGCCGTACGACGCGGTCAGCCACGGCAGCAGCTCGTGACGGATCCGGTTTCGGAGGAACTTCGGGTCCTGGTTGGACGGGTCCTCGATCCACTCGAGCCCGGCCCGGTGAAGCCCGGCGACGACGTCGGCGCGGCGGCACTCGATCAGCGGGCGGATGATCCGGTCGCGAACCGGCGGGATTCCCGCGAGCCCCCGCATCCCGGTGCCCTGGAGGACGCGCATCAGCACGGTCTCGGCCTGGTCGTCGGCGGTGTGGCCCAGCGCGATGCGCGCCGCTCCGACGCGGTCGGCGCACGCCGTGAGCGCCGCGTAGCGCGCGGCGCGCGCCGCGGCCTCGAGGGACCCGCGCCGCTCCACGGTCACCGTCGCGACGTCGACGGGGACGCCCAGCCGCTGGCCGAGCCGGCGCACGGCCTCGGCGTCGCGCGCGGAATCGGCGCGCAACCCGTGGTCCACATGGAGCGCGTGGAGCCGGAGGCTCCACGCCGGGGCGAGCGCAGCGAGCGAGTGCAGGAGCGCGACGGAGTCGGCGCCGCCGGACACGGCGACCAAGACACATTCGCCGCCCGCGAGCATCGCGTGGCGGCGAATGGTGCGCTCCACCCGCTCGAGCAGGGTCACCACGCTACCCCCCCTGGAGACCCACCCAGACCTCGCCGTCCTCGAAGTGCTCCTTCTTCCAGACGGGCACCGTGCGCTTGAGCGTGTCGATCGCGTGCTGGCACGCCGCGAACGCCTCCGCGCGATGCGCCGCCGACACCGCGATGAGCACGCTTGCCTCGCCGATCTCGAGCCGGCCGACGCGGTGGAGCATCGCCACGCGCCGCACCCCGGGCCAGCGGGCGCGGAGCCCCTCGCCGATCTCGTGCATCTTCGCCTCCGCCATCGGCGCGTGCGCTTCGTACTCGAGGAACTTCACGGATCGCCCCTCCGTCTCGTTCCGCACGACGCCGGAGAAGATGACGATGCCGCCGGCGCCCGGATCCTCGACCGCGGCGGCGATCGCGTCGGGCGAGAGCGGTGCGAAGACGACCCGGTAGGTGTCGCCGCCCGCGCCGCCGCTCACCGGCGGGAAGAGGCAGAGCTCGTCATCGGGGCGGAGCCGATGGGTGGGAGTCACGTACTCGTGGCCGACCGCGAACAGCGTGAACGGGCGGTAACGGGCGAGCTCGGGGTGGAGCTCGGCCACGGCCGACCACGCCGACTCGACGGTCCCTCCCTCGGGAAGCTCGAACTCGATCCGCTCTCGCCCCACGACTTCACGATATCGGGCGAAGAGGTGGACCCGGACGCGCACGGTGGGAGGTGCTGCTAGAACCGGTGGGACTGGCCGCAGCCGCAGCTCGACTTCACGTTCGGATTTTTGATCGCGAAGCCGGCGCCGAGCATGCTGTTGTCCACGTAGTCGATCTCGCTGCCGGTGAGATACGGCACGCTGTGCCTGTCGACGTAGACCTTGATGCCGCGCGCCTCGACGATGTCGTCGTCGGGCTGGGGCTGGTCCTCCCAGCCGAGCTCGTACGACATGCCGGAGCAGCCGCCGCCCACGATTCGGATCCGGAGCCCCCACTCGGGCTTGCCCTCCTCGAGGCGCAGCTCCGAGATCTTCTTCGCGGCCGTGTCAGTCATCGTGACCATTCGAGCCTCCCGAATTGGCGCACCCTTCCGGTAATTCCTACGCCGTTATCGTATCACAGGATGCCACCGGCGGGCAGCAGGGTCAGCTCCTCGAGCGCGGCGCCGGGCGGGAGCGTCACCATGAGGACGGCGGCGCGCGCCACGTCTTCGGTGCGCAGCATCCGGCTCCGGTCCGGTCCCTGCGGGATCGCGTCCCAGAGCGGCGTGTCCACGGCGCCCGGCACGAGGACGCCGACGCGCACGCCCTCGGCGCGGACTTCTTCGCGGAGCACCCGGCTCCAGGCGACCACGCCCGCCTTGGTCGCCGCATAGGCGGCGGCACCGGGGATGAAGCGCTGGGCGGCCACGGAAGCGATGTTCAGGATCGTGCCGCGGTGCTGGTGGACCATCACCGGCAGCACGGCGCAGCAGCACACCATCACCGCGCGGAAGTTCACCGCGAGCATGGCGTCCCAGTCGGCGGGCTTCGCCCCGGCCACCGGACCGAACGACGCCGTTCCCGCGGCCGTCACCAGCACGTCCAGGCGCCCGAACTCGGCGACCGTCTGCTCCACGAGCGCCTCCACGGCGGTGTCCTGCGTGACATCGGTCGGGACCGCGAGCGCCCGGCCGCCACGCTCGCGGATTTCCGCCGCGACCTCGGCGAGCTGCTGCCGGGTCCGCGCCGCGAGCACGACCGCCGCGCCCTCCGTCGCGAGCGCGATCGCGATCGCGCGGCCGATCCCGCGTCCGGCGCCCGTCACGAGCGCGACCTGTCCTTCGAGCGCCTGCCGTGCGTCCGTCAAATCTGGAGCCCCCGGCCCGACTTGATCAGCTCCATGAACTCCGCCCGCGTCTCGGGCCGGTCGCGGAAGGCGCCGAGCATCGCGGAGGTGACCGCCTTCGAGTTCTGCTTCTCCACCCCGCGCATCAGCATGCAGAGGTGGATCGCCTCCATGACCACCGCCACGCCGCGCGGCTGGAGCGCCTCGTTGAGCGTGTTGGCGATCTGGGTCGTGAGCCGCTCCTGCACCTGCAGCCGCCGGCTGTACATCTCGACGAGCCGCGGGATCTTCGAGAGCCCGACGATCTTCTTGCGCGGCATGTACGCGACGTGCGCCTTCCCAAAAAATGGAATCATATGATGTTCGCAGATGCTGAAAAAGTCGATGTCCTTCACGATCACCATCTCGTCGTAGTCCTCGACGAACATGGCGTCGTTCAGGACCTCCTTCACGTCCTTGTCGTAGCCGGACGTGAGGTAGCGCAGGGCCTTCGCGACGCGCTCGGGGGTCTTATCCAGCCCCTCGCGGTTCACGTCTTGACCGAGCTCCTTCAGGAGCTGCTCTATCAGCTTTTCGATCATCCCTCTCCGCCTTCGTAGGCAAAGCGGTTCTTCGCCGTCTCGACGACGGTGACGCGCCTGAGCGCCCCCGCCGGCAGCGCCGGCGTCAGGAGCCGCCAGAACGCACGGGCGAGGCCCTCGCCGGTCGTGACGACCCCGCGGAGCGCCGGGACGTCCTCGAGCGCGCGATGGTCCACCCGGGTGACGACCGCGTCGCCCACCGCGTCGTCCAGCCGTCCCAGGTCCGCCGCCATGCCCGTCACCGGATCAACCTGCCCCGCCACCGTGACCTCGAGGTAGTAGTTGTGGCCGTGGGACCCGTGGCAGTCGCCGTAGAGCGCGGCGTTCTGCTCGGGCGAGAGCGCGGGGCTCACGAGCTGGTGAGCCGCGCTGAAGTGATAGACCCGCGTCAGCTCGACCATCAGGTACCCCGATAATCGACGTAGAGCGTGGGATCCTCCCACACGCGGACCTGCCAGAGCCGGTCGGCACCGAGCTTCGGCGCGAGCAGCTCCCAGACCGCCACCGCGAGGTTCTCGGTCGTCGGCACCCGCCCGCGGAAGAGCGGGTCGGCGCAGAGATCCGCGTGGTCGAAGCGCTCGACCACGGTCTCGCCGACGATCCGCTTGAGCTCGCCGAGGTCAATCACCATCCCCGTCTGCGGATCGATCGGCCCCCGGATCGTGACATCGAGCGTGTAGGTGTGGCCGTGGACCCCCGTGAGCCGGCCGAAGACCCGCTCGTTCTCCGCCGGCGACCAGTCGTCGACCCAGTAGCGGTGGGCCGCGGCGAAGGTGAAGCGCCGGGTGCTGTAGGCCACGTCGGCGCTCACGGCAGGACCTCGAGGAAGCGCTGCGCGACGCGCTCGAGGTCGAACGCCTCCACCCGCCGCGTCCCCGCGGCGCCGAACTCCTTCCGCAACGCTTCGTTCATCAGCAGAGTCTCCATCGCCGTCGCGAGCGCGTCCGGGCTTTCCGGATTCACGAGGAGGCCCGTCCGGCCATCCTCGACGACCTCCGGCACGGCGGCTGCCCGGCAGGCGACGACGGGAAGCCCCGCCGCCATCGCCTCTGAGAACACGATGCCGAACCCTTCCTGCACGGTCGGCAGGCAGAAGCAGTGCGCGCTCATATATTCTACTGCCAGCGCCGTCCGCTGGACCTCCCCTAAGAACACGACGGCGTCGCCGAGGCCGAGCCGACGGTGGAGCGCCCGCAGGCGCACGGACTCCGGCCCCTCCCCTACGATGCGGACCTGGACCCGCGGGATTCGCGCGCGGAGGAGCACCGCGGCCTGGAGCAGATCCGCGAGCCGCTTGCGCGGGTACATCCGCGCCACCGAGAGCACGGTCGGCCGCGTCGCCGGGCGCCGCTCGGCCCGCGCGAAGCGCCGCCGCCACTCGCCGAGGTCGATCGGCTCGGGCACGACCGCCAGCTTCTCCGGGGGGATGCCGTACGCCTCGCCGGCCACGGACGCGGAGTAGCGGCTCGACACGACCACGCGGTCGGCGCGCCCGGCGTTGACTCGCTCCCAGCGGGCCTGGACCGTCAAGAGCGCCCGGACGGTCCCGCGCTCGTTCCGGAGCTCGTCGGCGATGATGCCCTTGAGCATGGCGACAAACGGGCGGCGGCGCCGCCGCGCCAGGAGAAACCCGTCGAGGTCCACGCCGACGACGACGTCGCCCGCGGGCGGCGAGAGGAGCGCACCGACGTTGTAGAGCCAGCGGTCGAGCGTATGAAAGTTGGTCCGCACGCGCAGGGGGCGCACCCGCGCGACGTGGCCAAGACGCTCGAGGCCGCGGACGAGGCCGTCGAGGGCGACGAACGTGCCGCTGCCCTCGGTGGGCGAGAGCGGCGTGGAGGTGAGGAACGCGAGGCGCACGCGGGGGGCTAGCGCCCCTGGAACTTGGGCGTCCGCTTCTCGAGGAACGCCCGCGTGCCCTCCTTGTAGTCCTCGCTCTCGAAGGCCTCGAGCGCCAGGCCTTTCAGCTTCGCGCGGCGCTCCTCCGTCAATCCGAGGAGATACGACTCGATCGTCAGCTTGGCGCCGCGCACGGAGAGGGGCGCGTTGTCGGCGACGTGCCGCAGATAGTCGTAGGTGGTCCGCTCGAGCTCGTCCGGAGGCAGGAGCCGCTGGACCAGACCCATCGCGAGCGCCTCGCGGTCGCCCACCGTCCGCGCGGAGTAGAGGATGTCCTTCGCGTAGGCGGGGCCCACCAGGTCCACGAGCTGGCCGACGGCGTCGACGCCGTAGATGATGCTGAGCCGCGCCGCGGGGATGCCGAACTTCGAGCCCTCCGCGGCGAAGCGCAGATCGCACGCCATGGCGACCGCCATGGCGCCGCCCATGCAGAAGCCGAAGATCATCGCGACGGTCGGCTTGGGGCATTCCCGGATCGCCGTGTAGGCCGCGGACGTCTGGGCGTTGTAGCGGAGCGCGGTTGCCGTGTCTTTGCGGTGCTCCTTGAACTCGGAGATGTCCGCGCCGGAGGCAAACGCCTCCCGGCCCGCGCCGCGGTAGACGATGGCGCGGACCGACTCGTCCTTGGCGAGGCCCTCGGTGACGCGCGCGATCTCGGTCCACATGGCGAGGCTGATCGCGTTGCGCATCTTCGGCCGATTGAAGACGACCGTCGCCACCGGACCCTCGTGCTCCACCAGGATGTCCGTCATTCGCCCCCGAGTGTAGCATGCGGAACTCCCCCCACTCAGACCCTAGAGCCCGGAAGCCACCACACCAGCGGTCGGAACCCGGAACCGCCCACCGGGAAATCCCGCATCGGCGCTCGGGAGATTTCTGACTCGAGAGTCGAGCCCCTCCGTCAGGAGTTCGCTTGCAGGAGATCGCTTGCCCTGGTTCCTGGATTCGCCCGATTGCGCGAATCCCTTGCGTCGGTCACTACATGGCCGCGAAGCGACGAAACGTCGTTCCATTTGGTGGAGGCGGATCGTGGGCGCTCTGCTCGTCATCGTGCGGCGCGAGAACCTCGCTCGATACGAGCAATTCAACCGCGGACTCGCCGGTCAGCGCCTCGAAGTGATCCTCGACCGTCGGCGGGGAGAGCGGCGTCAACGTCAAGACACGCGAGCCGCCGAGAGGCGGCGCGGGGACCGGCGCGCCCAGATTCGCGGTGAGATGGCGGTGCCGATCGACGGCGACATCGACGTGGTCTCCGCCCGTCACAAGGGTCGAGAGCTGGCAACGACAGCCAGGTTGTCCGCGACAGACGCCCTCGTGGCGACCGCGGTCTCGTCGCTCGCTCGTAACATCGTCTCCCACGTGCGGCGGGGAACGCTCGTTCTCAGGGTGATCGAGAACCGAGACACGCAAGGGATCGAGGTCGTTGCGGTCTCCAGCGGCCCGGACAAGCCGGGCGCCGGGCAGATCCTCGAGGCCGGAGACCCGACGCCTGGCCGCCTCCACCAGTGGCTCGGCGGCATCCAGCATCTCGTGGACGAGTTCCACGTCACGTGCGAGCTCGCCCCGGGGACCCCCATCGCGATCAGGCGCTGGCGGCGCTAGGCGAGTCCTCGCGCACCCACGCCGTCGCGCCGACGCGAACAAACAGCCAAGGCGAAACCACGGGCCAATTACATCGCAAGTAAGCGCAGCGATGAACAGGATCGGAAAGACGACGCGTTAGCTGGTTCTGGGTCGAGCGCAGACCGTCGCGGGCACGTTTCCGGGCACGTTTGGCGGGTCCGATTCCAGCCCCACGGAGAGCATATGAGAAACTCTCTGGACGGATTATTCATACTGCTCGGCAAGGGATGTAGCCCGTCACACGCCCCAAAAGAATCGGAGCCCCTGACGAATGGGCCGTAAGAGTAAATCGCGGAAGCTAGAAGCGGCCGCCAGGTCCCAATACCCGCAACTGTTCCGACATGGCGGGCCTGAGCCGGTCGAAGCCCCTGTGGAGGCGCGTCCTCCAGAGAGTGGTTCAGAGGACGGTTCGATGGTCCGCGCTTCGGCCTCGCGCTGGATCCAATGGCATGTGCCCGTGCTCGTCGCTCTCGTCACTTTCACTGCCTTCTGGCCAGCGCTGCAAAATCAGTTTGTGGACTGGGACGATAGCAAGAATTTCGTAGACAACCCTCAGTATCGGGGGCTCGCTGGAACCCACCTCCGCTGGATGTGGACGACGTTCCACATGGGCCACTACGCGCCCCTGACCTGGATGACCCTCGGCCTGGACCACGTGCTCTGGGGCATGAATCCCCTCGGGTATCATCTGACCAGCCTCCTCCTGCACGCCGCGAACGCGGTGATCTTCTACGTCGTCGTCCTGCAGATCCTGACGCTGGCTCTGCCCCGTCTTGCTGACCGCGGTCGCGCGCTCGGAGCTTCCGCAGGGTTTGCCGCCCTCGTGTTCGCCATCCATCCCCAGCGCGTCGAATCCGTAGTGTGGGCCACCGAGCGGCGCGATGTGCTCTCCGGACTTTTCTACCTCGTGACGATCCTGGTGTACCTCCGGGCGTACGCGCGGGAGGCGCCCGGCCGCCGATCGTACTGGCTCTCTGTGGCGCTGTTCGGCTGCGCGCTTCTCTCCAAGTCGATGGCGGTGAGTCTTCCGATCGTGCTGTTGATCCTGGACGTCTATCCGCTCCGACGGCTTGGCGGGTCCCTCGGGTGGTGGAGCGAGCCCGCGCGCCGCGTCTACGTGGAGAAGATCCCGTTCGTGCTCCTGGCCGCCGCGGCATCGGCCCTCGCGGTCAGGGCGCAATCTCTGGTCCACAGCATGGCCCCCCTGGATCAACTGAGCGTGCCGGCCAGGCTCGCTGTCTCTGCGTACGGCTTGAGCTTCTACCTCTGGAAGATGATCGTGCCCTCGAACCTCTCGCCGCTCTATCCGCGGCCGCTCACGGTCGATCCCTGGGCGATGCCCTTCGTCCTGAGCTACGGTCTGGTGCTTGCCACCACCGGGATCGCCCTGGCGCTCCGCCGGCGAGTGCCGGGCCTCTCGGCGGCCTGGTCGGCGTACGTGGTGGTCCTCCTGCCGGTGCTCGGCATCGTTCAGATCGGCTCGCAGATTGCCGCGGATCGCTACACCTACCTGGCCAGCCTCGGATGGGCGATCCTGGCCGGCGCCGGCCTCGGGTCCTCCTGGCGAACCTCGAGCCGGTCGCGGACAGGGACACCGACAGCTCTCCCCCTGGCCGGCATTGCCACAGGTGTCGTCGTCGCGTTGGGAGTCCTCACCTGGAGCCAGGCCCAGGTCTGGCATGACTCGGAGAGGCTCTGGACCCATGCCCTTGCGACTGGCTACGACTCTGTAGCTGCCCAGAACAACCTCGGACGCGAGCTCGTTGGTCAGGGCAAGCCGGCCGAGGCGATCGAACACTTCCAGCAGGCTCTACGCATCCGGCCTGACGCCGACGCCCACAACAACTGGGGCCTGGCGCTCGCTCAGCAGGGCAAGCCGGCCGAGGCGATCGAACACTTCCGGGAGGCTCTGCGCATCAAGCCTGACCTCGCCGAAGCCCACAACAACTGGGGCATGGCGCTCGATCTGCAGGGCAAGCTGCCCGAGGCGATCGAGCACTTCCGGGAGGCTCTGCGCATCGAGCCCGATCTAGCCATTGCCCACGCCAACTGGGGAGTGGTGCTTGCTCGCCAGGGCAAGCCGGCCGAGGCGACCGAACACTTCCAGCAGGCCCTGCGCAGCAAACCCGACTATGCCGAAGCTCACTACGGCTGGGCCGGCGCGCTCCTTGCCCAGGGCAGGCCGACCGAGGCGATCGAACACTTCCAGCAGGCCCTGCGCATCAAGCCCGATTATGCCGACGCCCACAACAACTGGGGCGTGGCGCTCGCGCAGCAGGGCAAGCCGGCCGAGGCGATCGAACACTTCCAGCAAGCCCTACGCATCAAGCCCGATTTTGCCGACACTCCCAACAACCTGGGCGTGGTGCTCGGTCGGCAGGGCAAGCCGGCCGAGGCGAGCGCACACTTCCAGCAAGCCCTGCGCATTCAGCCCGATTTCGCCGACGCCCAAAAAAACTTGGCAAATGCGCTCGCGCAGCAGGGCAAGCCGGCCGAGGCGAGCGAGCGCTACCGGCTAGCCCTCCAGAGCAGGCCCGACTCCGCCAACGCCCACTACAACTGGGGCAACGCGCTCGCACAGCAGGGCAAGCTGCCCGAGGCGATCGAACACTTCCAGCAGGCTCTACGCATCAAGCCCGACTATGCCGAAGCCCACAACAACTGGGGCGTCGTGCTCACTCAGCAGGGCAAGCCGGCCGAGGCGATCGAACACTTCCAGCAAGCCCTTCGCATCAAGCCCGACTACGCCGAAGCTCAGAACAACTGGGGCGTCGTGCTCGGTCAGCAGGGCAAGCCGGCCGCGGCAGCCGAACATTTTCAGCAGGCCCTGCGCATCAAGCCCGACTACGCCGAAGCGCGAGCCAACTTGGCCCGGGCGGTTTCTCAACAAGGTACGGGCAGATAGACGTCGCGAAGGGCGGACAAAGGGTGAGGAATAAAATGAGCACGCAGACCCGAGCCATCGTACTTATTGCTGTCGCAGCGTCGGCGAGCTATGTTCTGCAGCCGGCTGCTGATCTACAGGCTGCGGAGAAGTCAGAACACCGTGTCGCTCAGGCGCAGGCCGACGGACCCACGATGACTCCCGGGAAGAGCCTTGACGTAATCACGGAGCCAAATCCCCCCGTTCCGCTGCCGGGCACCAAGATGTACGACGCCATGATCAAAGCGGGCATTGCCCAAAGCCAACATGGCCGCCGTGTCCGCGGACGGCTCATACTCGATGTGATAACGGCCGACATCGTAAGGCTATCCGTTCCATTAGGGGAGCCGGCCGCGGAGCTTTCAGGTGGAATCACGTACTCGCTCAACCCAGGACAGCAGATATATATCCAAACACGTGGGCCGCTACCTGAGGAGGTATTTATTGCGGTCAATGGGCAAAAGACCGACACGATCGTCTTCAACACGAAGTAGGATGAGTGGTGTTGCCCACCTTGAGACGTGAGAACGTGGCGCGCCGGTGGCGTGGAGGATCGGCAACTGGTATTGGATTGTCGGCGAGATCGAGGCGGCGGGGGAAGCGCCAGGAAGTCCTGCCTCGCAAGTAATCGAATTTTTGGTGGCGGTGGGAGGAATTGAACCTCCGACACGGGGCTTATGAGACCCCTGCTCTGCCGCTGAGCTACACCGCCGTTCCTAAGAAGATCGCGCAGTTGCAGAACGGGATTCTACCGCGGCCCCCCCTGTCATGCCCGAAAACATGTCCTTTGCGACGGGCTCTAAAGCGCCGATGGAGGTCCGTTCTCGCAAGCAGTTACGACGAGGCTGAGTAGAGGGGATTTGCGACACCCTTTGGCGGTAGCGACGACCTGAACCCCCGCAGATCGGTCCCCAGTCGTCCTGGAGAGACAAGACGCACAAGTGCCCGATCAGACGGGTCCGCATCACGCAATTCATCGCGCAGTTCCTTGTGCGTTTCTCGTCTCCTCCCGGCACACCGCCGGATAGCCGACCTCGGCGGCAACGGCCCTGCGTGCTTCCTCGCAAACTGCCGGCGTTGGATACGGGCCGAGTTTCGCCGGCCCGAAGTTGCCACTCCAACCGACGGGGCCGGTATAGACGATCAGAAACCAAACCAGGGCCGTCATGATCCTGCCTCGACCCACGCGAGCCTGACCGGGCCCGGCTTCCGCGGATTTCGGGCTCTGCATGCGGCCTGTTTACAAGCGCCTGGATGGTAGCGGCGCCGGCCATGCATCACGTCCGGCACCCGCGCGACGGGTTCGCCACAGATTTCACAGATCGGGAGGTATGGTCGCTCGCGCTCAGACGGCGTGACGCGCACAGTGTGGCCGTTGGGCACGCAGCGGAACAGGATCGGCAGAGTCAGACCGTCGCAGTCTATTTCGGTCGGCTCGTGAGACGAGGATGACGATCTCCTGTGATCTCTGGTTCTCCCGGACGTCAGGCGTCCCACTCAAGATCTCTTCGGCTTGTCGCAAAGGCCGGCCGGGGCGGTCGGGGCTCGGGGCGGATGGAGCGGGGCCGCGACTCGGCCTCGACTCCGCGCTCGCGCGCCTCCACGCCCGCCTGACACGCGGTGCAGCGCTGGGCGAAGGGCAGCGCCCTGAGCCGCCCGAGCCCGATGACCGTGCCGCAGTTGCCGCAAATTCCGTACTCGTCCCGCGCCAGACGCTCGAGAGCGGCGTCGATCTGCGCGGCCTCGCGGATCTCGCGGTCGAGCATGGCGACCTCGAGGTCTTCGCTGAGCGACTCGACCGCGTTGGTGGCATCCTCAGGGCTCCGGTGGGGCTCGCCCGTCCGGCGCTCCGTCATCCTCGCGCGGACGTACTCCTGGAGCCTGGCGCGCCGCTCCCGGAGGAGGGCTTCGAACTCCTTCACGATCCGATGATCGAGCGAGCCTGCCTTCTCCATAGCGTCCTTACCTTGTCCCGGCGTTACAGCCTCGGCAGGAGGGCCCCCACGAGCGATTCCAGCGGGTGGAACTCCAGCGTCGGCGCGGCGAGGAGCCCACCCCCCAGCGCCGCGGCGATCATCGCCGCCACGGCGATCCACCTGAGTCTTCTCGGGTCCGAGCGCGGGGCGAAGGCCTCGATGGTTTCGGGCTGGGGTCGCACCAGCATCCTCTCCTGAGCCCGCCGCTGCGCCAGGTAGACCCGACGACGTTCTTCAAGAGTCAGCCGGTTCATCCCTGACTCCTCGAGCGCACCCCTACCATGGCTCAGCCTAGGCTCGATAGTGAACGAGCCGATATCAGGTGGATCAAGGGGTCGGCGTGAGGAAGACACCTGAGAAGTCACTCGCAGCGAACCGGGCGGCTGCGCCGCGAGGCGAGCCATTTTCCGGAAAGTAGCTCGGTGGAGCGCCTTCTCCTTGCGGGTCACGATGAGGAGGAGCATCGAGATCCCGTGTCCTTTGGACCGACGCTATGTCGCAGAGGGGGCGGCCTCCGTTTGAAGTCGCAGATTTTGAGCACATTCCCCATAACGCCGATCGGTCTCCGACTCCACGATCGCGAAGCCCCGTCATCCGGGCGTGGAGGTGATTCTCGACCGCCGCGGCGGCGAGCGCCGACGGCAGTCGCCCCCGGTCGACGTCGGGCGGCGACACGGTGAGCGACGGCGCCATCGCGGCGAGCCCTCCATCCTCGGCTTCACCATCGTGCGACGCGGGACGGCTCCCGGTCTTGTGGAGACTCACGTCTGAGAGGGGCTTGATGGTAGATCTGCGGGGCAGCATCTTGATGCCTCGTCATGGCGTCGAGAAGCATGCTGACTTGCGGAAGGTGCCGCGAGCTACTCCCGGTGCCGGGGGCTCCGGTCCGGGCGGAATGGTTTCAGGAGGTTCGCAGGCCGGGCGCTCAGTCTGCGATCGCGGGGGTGCTCGGCTGAGGCGACGAAGGAGCAGGCTTCGACGGGCTGGCCGCCGCGAGGAAGATCGACCTGTCGTAGCAGTCGCGGCCTACGGACTCGATCGTCGCAACGACCTTTCCGAGCCAGTCACACGAGCACGTCCGACCACTCCTGAACGCGCAGTCGGTCGCATGGGGCATCGCTCGCGCCTCGGTGATCCGGACCTCGCCGTCGCGCTCGACGCGGTGGAGTTCGTCGAGGAGGGTGTCGTTCGCGGGTGGGTCGGCGTTAGAGGTGGGCTTATCGTCCATCATGACCAATCTATCTCAACTCCACCGGCTCGGCGTCGAGTTTCCCAGAGTATTTCCGGATAATAAGTCAGCGGACGCGCGAAGCTTGGCGGCCCGATCGGTAAACAGTTGTATCCGGAATTACAGAATTACGAGTAGTGGCACGACACTGGCAGAGTCTCTTCGCCCACGATGAAAGTCATCTGCTCGTTGTGCGAGCGAGAGGGCAAACCTGGCTACCTGGGCGAGCGGGAACCGCTTGATAATCCCGCGGTGACGCACGGCCTCTGCTCACCTCACACGGAGCAGCTCCTCGAATCCATTCCGTCGCGGTCATTTCCGGATGCCGAATTGCTCATCGTCGTGCGCCCAAACGACACCGAGCTCTCCGAGTATCTCCAGCGGTCGTTCGCGGGCGTGCATCACGTGAAGGTGATTGTGGAGCGTCGGGGGGCTGATCGCCGTCGGGAGCAGGGCCTCGTCACGCTCGACCTGCGGCAGCAACCACGACGGATTCGACGGGGCAAGGTCTCTCCGCTTGGCTACACCGTGGTGCGCTTCAAGCGGAAGTGGTCTTCCCCGCTACCCGGATAGCGGTGCTCTCAGCGATTCGTCGTTGCGGGGGTAGCGTACGTCGAGTTTCCCGGACGAGCGCCCGATGCTGCGTAGCTCGAGGCTCATCAGAGCATAGATGCCGGGCTGGGCCGGGCGAGGGCTCTCGGCCCAAAAAAAGATGACGGGAGATAACTGGAGCGTGCGAACGACGGTGGCCCGACTCACTTGAAGGGGGGACGCGGCATGGATAAGGACACAGTCACACTGAGGATTCGCGAACGACTCGACGCCCGCATGTTGCCTCGAGTGATCCCGTCGCTCATGAGGGAACCGGGCCGGCCAACGTCGCCGAGGGGGAACATCTACAAGGACAGCTCGATCGGGGTGGCTAAGTGCGCGGCATGCGATGACCCGGGTGCGCAGATCGCGTACCAGTTCCCGGACGGCCGAATCCTGCTCCTTTGAGTCCCTCCCATCGCGGTCATTTCCGGATGCCAGGGTGCTCATTGTCGTGCCCGAAAACGACACTACGCTCTATGAACATCTCCAGCGCCGTTTCGCTGGCGTGCGTTACGTGCAGGTGATCAGAGAGCGCCGCGCGGGCGATCGCCGGCGTGAGCCGTGCTTCGTGACCGACGACCTGCGGCACCAGACGAGGCGGATTCGAGAAGGCAAGGTCTCTCCGCTCGGTTACGTGGTCGTGAGATTTAAACCGATAGGGGCTCGGAGGACCTCATGAGGAAGTGTCCGCGGTGCCTCAAGGATTACGCGGAGCGCCCGGTAATCAGCCGGCGCGACACCAAAACCGAAATCTGCACCGCGTGTGGGTTGGAGGAGGCGCTTGTCGACCTTATCCGGCGCGGCGGCCGCCAGCTCCCTGAGATTGTCCAGCGGCGCGAGGACCGGATGGTCGCGTTCATCAGGAGGGCGGGTCGGTAGCCCCCCCGCTCATCCGGGACTCCTCACAACTCACCGTCAAGCTTATCCACCCGCGACGATGCGGGTCTTCATGTGGGGATTAACCAGCGCAACGGGCACAATCCACGCCCGGTATCCCTCCGCAGGCCGCTCGAAAGCAGCAAGGGCGTCCTCGTCTAGGTCGAGGGTGACTTCGATAAGGGTGATGTCGCTCAGGTGCCCGGCTGTCGCATCGTTCGTCAGCCATATGAAGGTGCGATCGTGAGACCGGTCACCGGCCCGGCTCCGAGGATCATCGTGCTACGCAGAAAAGTAACTGGCCAAGGAGTATCGCTCCCCGGCCCGTCGTTGAGCGGCGGCAGCGGTAGAGCTACGTTTCCTAGCGTCTCACTATTGCCCAGCTGAACCTCTGAAGGTCCTTGGTGATGTCGCGTTGGCGGCGGTCTTGGCCGCGCCTCCTCTCAGACCGCGCTCGATCCATAGCTGCAAGCTGACGCCGCTCCCCCGCCCGACGGTCGAAGATCACAGCGATGGCCTCCTTCTCGAATGCATGCTTTAGATACGCGTACTGCGCCGGGCGCGCGGGCGAGACGACGATGAGCATGCGGTTAACTTGCTGCACAGCACTCTCCCGAGGGAGGCTACGGACCCCGTTCTGTGAGGTCCCGGACACTCAGGCCGCGCACTCCGTCGGCTCGCCCGCCACAGGGATGCGTGAGAGCACGCACACCGGGAGGGTCACGGATTCGGCGCACGTGAGACAGTAAAAGTCGAGCTCCTCGGCGCGCTGCCCGTGCAGCGCGACCCGCTGGCCACACCTCGCGTGGTGGATGCCGCCGTCCAACGCCTGGTACACGGTCACGATTTCAGCGGAGACTGACGCGCTCATTGTCATTGTCCTCCTTGCACTGCACCTCGACGTGAAGCGGAGCAGGGTCGTGTCGAACCAGGACGCGCGGGAAAACGCGCGACAGCCCCGCAGCGCTAGTTCCGCCTTCATGTCGCTAACCGACAGCCCGAGCTGGCTCGCGACGTCGTCCCCAGAAATCTCGACGTACCGCGAAACGGTCATCTCGGCGCCGAGAGCTGGTACGCATCGCAACGCTAGAACTGAGAGAACTTGAGTCATCCGGCCGCTGACCCGAGCCAATGCCGGCTGGCCCCAGGGTGCGTGCAGTCTCGCGAGCTGGCGACGACCTCGAACGCTCGTTCTCGCGGAAGACGCACAGGCCGTGCCGGATGATCAGCTGGTCCTCGTTGAGGAGAATCGGGCTCGGCATCGCTGGACGCTCTACTTTGATTCGCGTTGCCGTTCCGCCACCGCGGTGTCGAGGCTCTTCCTCTGCAACCGGTCGCGTAGCGCGCCGTATGACTCCGACCGGATCACGCGCTCAAACTGGCTACGGTAACTCGAGACGAGGCTCACACCGCCAATCAAAGCGTCGTAGACCTGCCACCGCCCGGCGCGTGCGTGCATGCGGAAATCGAGCGCAACCTCCGCTCCCCCCCTGGTCACGAGCCGTGAGCGCACCGTGGCAAGGTGACCCTCCACCGACTCGTCGACGACCGTGATCGTCTCGCCCGTGTACGCCCGGATTTGGGCCATGTAGGAGCGCTCCAGAAGGCCTCTGAAAAGTGCCACGAACTCGGCCTGCTCTTCGTGTGTCCTGAGCTGCCAGTGATGGGCGAGGGCGCGCCGCGACATTTCGTCGAAGTCGAACACCTCGCGGGTGATCCGCCGAAGCTCGGCCGACGAATCACCCACGGGTGTGCCGTTGATCTCGCCATGCTGCAGGATGCTCACGACCTGGACGATCGCAGATTCCAGCGCCTCACGCGGTCCCACGGGCTGCGAAGCCACCGCCTCGGCTACCATCAGCCAGCCGGCACCGAACGCTACCCCGATCCATCTCGTCATGATCGTCTCCCTGAAAACCCCCTCTGAGGACCACACTGGTCCATAGAACGAAGAGAGGCCATCAGGTGAACTCCGGACGGTGATCCCGGGAAACCACTGATCAGACGGGTTACGTCGGGAATCTCTAACGGATGCGGAACCTCAAGCTCGCCGGTCAGGGTGGTAAAGGCCTCGACGTGGCCGCGCAGGAAGCTCTCCAGCGTCTGATCGAGCGCGAAGCGCGCGTACACCGCGCACGACCACGACAGCACGAGGACGAAGCACGACAACGCTCGGCGGGCACGGCCGATCTGAATCGTACCGAAATGGGCCCAATCGGCTTGCGCCTGCTCGCCGCGTAACGTCGCCAAGCGCAGATAGGCCTCCGCCGGCGGCGTGGGGCGGACGGTGCGGACATGGCGCCGCAGTTGGACGGCCGAGCCGGTAAAGCCCCGATCGCGGAGCATCCCGTAGAGGCGGGTCGCGCGCAGCCGCGGGTACTGCTCGAGGGTCGCGATGATGAAGGCCTTGTAGGGGTCGAGTAGGCTCGGGCGGATCGGCGACCCCGGGCGGACGAAGCGATCACGCTCGATCGCCTGCTGGACGGTGGCGTGATGGACACCGAGGTGGCTGGCGATGGTGGCGACGCGCCAGTGCTCGGCGTAGAAGAGGGCGGCGAATCTCGGCGCGTTGCTCGGGCGGGATCATCGCGGCTCCGCGTCATGGGCGGGGCGCGCGCCGCACGTGGGCCAGGGTTTGGTGGCGGACAAAGCGCCCGCGGCGGCCACAGCGGGCGCAGCAGACAGGTGTGGCCCGGGGAACACGCGGATCAATCTCGGCATGGCGAGCATCCTCCTCGTCGTCGCCCGAAATGAGGGACGCGCGCGGCGGCGACGCGTGGAACGATGCCGTGGCGGGAGGCGCGCTGGGAAGTCTGATGCGTCACTGTTTGCGCGCTGAGGGACCGACGGGCCCGATACCGCGCTTGTCGGGCGGCATGCCGAAACCGCCCTGGACGGCTGTGTTGATAGCGCCGGCCGGTGTCGCGAAGCGTGGCGCGGTGGGCGTGCCGAGCGCACGCCGGCGAGCAATAGCGATCGCCGCGATCACAGTGCGGGCAGAGGAAGAACACTTCGCGGCAATCGCCTCGAGCACAGACCACAAACCGGAAGGAATTCAGGCGACCCCGTGCGCCGAGCACGGGGTCTGGACAATCACCGAGGCGTGTGCGACAAGGAGGTGCTGAGTCGCGTCCCCGTGATTCGGCCCGAGGGCCCGGGGTGTTCCCGACTCCGGGCTCTCACCCTTTCAGCGCCGTCAGCCGGGAACCATCTACCTCAGCTCAGATTAGATTCGCAACAGGTGTGAGAGCTCTCCTACTCCGGCCGGTTCAGATTCCTGCACCTTCCGGTGATCATCGACAAAAGCTGGCATGACTGGGCTTGACTTCCTTCAGCTGCGCCCGGTTCGAGACTCCCGCGTGCCGATTATCGTGATCTCGGGCGTCGCGACCGAGCACGAAGCTCAAATGTGCCTACGACTTGGGGCACTCGACTTCGTGCCGAAGCCCCTACCGCTTGAACATCTGCGGGTGATCCTGGAGCACTTCGAGCCTCACGTACTCACGCAGACGGTCGAGCTCGCTGGGCGACCCGGCGAGCGGCGCCGATCGCCGCGCGTGCGTGTCGCGCTCCCCGTTCGAGTGCGCGACTACGGCGGTCATGAATGGGAAACGATGAGCGTCGACCTCGGCCCCAGCAGTATGAAGGTCTTGGCGGCCGGCTCAGTCCGGCCAGGGCCTGCCGCTGAGCTTTCGTTCACACCGCCCGGTGACGAGCCCCTGCAGGTTGTCTCCGTCCTGATCCGGGTCGATCTCGACGGCTACGTGTTCTACTTCGCCAATCTCACTGAGGTCCAGGTGGACCGCCTCACGCGTCTTGTTCGTCGACTGACCGCGCTGTAGAGCCCTCCGTGGCCGTCGGCTGGAGACAATCCTCCCCGGAGTCAGCGACTCCCGGCATCCGCTCAGGGCGCCCCTGGAAGTAACGCAGGAGGTTTGAGGCGGCCCGCCACGCGAGTGGGCGGACCATCGCCAAGTGCGGGCGCCTCACGCGCCGGGGTCCTCCCAGGTCTGGCCGTCCTTGTCCACGACCGTGCCGGGCGCGCCGGGGTCAGTCGTCGGCTCGGCGCCGGGCGGCGGCACCGGCTCGTTCGGCCCGATGAACACGGCACGGCGCGGGGCTTGGCCGCCGTTGCCGATCTCGTCCTTGGCCGGCTGCATGACCCGATGGATGTGGTCCATCATCGAGACGAACGGGCCGAAGGCGCGGGGGTCGCCGAGGGCCGCCTTGATGGCGATCCGCCGGTACGCGGCACCACAGTATTCGACCATGGCCCCCGGCAGGAGCGGCCCGCGCTTCTTCGTCTTTTTCTTGAGGTCCTCGAGGTTGAGCCCCGCCTTGGCGAGCTCGTGCAGGATCACGGCCCGCACCACGTTGCGACGGAAGGGGACCAGGTCCGGTCCCCGGTGGACGCCGCCGTTGGAGCCGGGCCGGTTCGGCACCAGCATCCCCTGCGGCTCCCCTGTGTGGGGATTTCGGCCCGGCACGGTCGCTCTCACTTCGCTCTCAGTCGGCGGCGCCGGCTCGGCCTTCTCGTCGGGGTCCTTCTTTCGCTTGCTCACGGGTCGTCCTTGGCCCCGCTGCGGCACCCTCGGCTCGCCTTCCATTGGCCTTCCAGTCGGCGCGGGCTCTCCTTCTTGCGCTTACTCACGAGTCGCTCAAGAGCGCGAGGGCGAGGCCCGCCCGGCGCCGCCAGAGCCGGGTCCAGTCCTGGACCACCCGACGCTCGCCTTCAACTGCCCCTCCAGTGTCGGCGGGCGGTTCCTTTTTGCGCCTGCTGCGGCTCAAGGCGCCGGGACCGCGGGCGGTCCCCATCGCGCCGCGACCGCCTGGAAGGAAACGCCCGTTGGGGTCCGCGCGAGAATCTTCCAGGCGACGAGGGTGCGGACGACGGCCTTGCAATGCGAGTAGTGGAGGCGGGTGCGCTGGGCGATCTCCCTGACCGCCAGCGGAGTGTCGGCAAGGAGGACCGCACGGACGACCCGCTGCTCTCGGCGCGTCAGGCCAAAACGAAGAAGGGAGAACCAACAGTCCTTGAGCGCCCCAGCGTCTCTCGCGACCCGGTCGAGAGCCTCGCGGAGAATCTGATCAGCGCTCGACGCTCTCAAGTGCGGCCTCGAGCTTTTGGTGAAGCTCGTTCAGGCGTCATTTTCCGAGACCCCCTCTTCACTCCACCACGGCTCCTCCGCCGTGTCGGCCTCCGCCGGCAGGAAGGCCCACTCTTCGCGCACCGCTTCCCACGCCGCGTGGGGCTCGAGCCCGCCCTCCACCAGCTCCCCGAACGCCTGGCCGGTCTTCGCCGACGCCTCGTGCAGGCTCTGGTCCAGACGGCCCTCCCGCTCGAGCTCCCGATACGTCTTCGGGGCGGTACTTCGCCCAGTGCTGGTTAATCTCCAGCGCCAGGCCGTCCAGCGGGAACTCCTTCGACATCGCGGAGCGCCTCCTCTCCTCGTCCATTGTGCGCCGGTGCGTCGGCAGAGCCGACGGAACTTCACGAGACCCTCGTGCCGTACAAACGCCGAGCTAAGAGTGTCGCACGCTTCCCCGCGCGGGCATGACATGCCCGAAGTCATGCCCAAACGGGTGCGCCGCTGTGCGGTTCGGTGCGCCTCCATACGACGAGCAAAAGAAAACCGCCCGAGAAACATTGACTTTCTCGGGCGGCTCCGTGCTGCCGCGAAGTTTATGAGACCCCTGCTCTGCCGCTGAGCTACACCGCCGGGCCGACGGCTCCGTCCGGACCGGATTTTACCCCAGGGGGGTCGTGCGCGCTGCGCGGCCCGATTCGGTCTTGACACCGAGGATGTTTGTTATAATCCCGCCGAGCAAACCACCCGGAGGAACCCTCACATGCAGTTCCGGACACACCCGTGGCATGAGCTCGCGGAGCTCCGTCAACCCACCGACGACGAAGAGGATGACGAAGACGAAGATGAGGAGGAGTTCGACGACGACTTCGATGACGACGAGCTCGACGAGGAGGATGTGGCCGACGACGACGTAGAGGAAGCCGACGAGCTCGACGACGACGAGGCCCTCGACGACGAAGAAGAGGAGGCGGACCTTCTAGACGAAGAGGACGAAGCAGACGACGAGGACGACGGAACAGGTAGTGCCCACAACTAGGAGGCGGTGAAATGGCGCTCTTCAGTGGGGAAGGCTTTCTCTTTCTGCTGCGCTGGCTTCATTTCCTCGCCGGCATCACCTGGATCGGCCTGCTGTACTACTTCAACTTCGTCCAGACGCCGTTCTTTGCGACGGCCGACGCCCCCGTCCGAACCGGCATGATCGCCGGGAGTCTCGTCGGGCGGGCGCTCTGGTGGTTCCGGTGGGGCGCGATGGTCACCTTCATCACCGGCTGGCTCTACATCCTCCACATGATGTTCCACGGATACGGCGGCGTGCGCGAGTTCTTCGCGAGCGCGTACGGCTGGAAGATCTTCTTCGGCGGCATGCTCGGCAGCGTCATGTGGGCGAACGTCTGGTTCGTGATCTGGCCCGCGCAGAAAGTTGTGATCGAGTCTGCGACCAAGGTGTCGAAGGGCGGCCAGGCAATCCCGGAGGCCGCGGCCCGTGGCCAGCGGTCCGGCTTCGCCTCGCGGACGAACACGCTCCTCTCGATCCCGATGCTGTTCTTCATGGGCTCGGCCTCTCACCTGTCCATGGCGGACCCGACCGGTCGGGGCGTGAAGATCGGCGCCCTCATCCTTCTCGCCATCGTGATCGCCGCCGCCGAGGTCAACGCGCTGAAGGGCACGACGGGGCCCGGCAAGAAGATGCTGGCCACGCTCAACGGAACGTTCTGGGGCGGCTTCATCCTCACGGCGATTATGTACTTCGTCCTCGCGGGGCTGATGCGCTGAGCACCCGCTGCGCTCGAACCACGACGGCCCGGCGCCTCGCGCCGGGCCGTTTCTATTTGAGGAAGTCCGCGAGCGCGGCGATGTCGGGCGCGATCTGCGGCTGGGGCGGCATGATCGTGGTGGGTCGCTTGGGCTTGTAGCCCGGAGGGTACGTGCCCTTGAGCAGCTTGGCCTCGAGCAACTCCCGCGAGGCGCCCTTCACCGCAGGGCCGACCGGGCCGGGTTTCGACGGGTCTATCGCGTGACACGCGACGCACTGGGCCAGGTAGACCTGGCGCCCGCGCGCGGCGCCGGGCGACAGGCGTTCCTGCCCGCACCCCGCGACACTACCGAGCGCGACCGTCAGCAGACTGGAGCCGAACAGCACCTTTCTCAGGCCACCCACGGTGATCCCGTTCACGCGAACCCCGCTTACAACAGATCTTTCAGCAGGGCGCGCTTCGTCGCGTCGGAGAGCACCGTCCGTGCGCGCTCGTTGGGATGCTCGACGACCAGGGCCACCTCGGCCTCGCGGAAGGTCTTTCCGGCCTCGGCCGGGAGCCTGAAGCGCACGAAGTGGACGGCGGAGAGCTTGCCGCGCTCCTCGTCGGAGTGGCCGCTCTCGAAGTCGCCCACGACGACGTGCGGCCCCATCCTCATCCTGACGTAGTCGCGCGTGTCGATGCCGAGGAGCTTGTCCAGGACGGGCTTGATCTGCGGCGTCTCGCTGATCTCGATGAGCATCGTCGCCGCGAGCTCGCCCGGCCCGGGCAGGAGCGTGTTGTAGACCTCGACCTCCTCCGCGATCCTCGCCGCGTCCACGAGCCGCTCAGCGCGGACCATCTCCTGGATCTGGAACCACACGGTCTCCCGGTTCTCGAAGACGAACGTGAGATAGCGGCCCACGGAGACGCGACGGTGCCTCTTGAGCTCGATGATCTCGCGGCGCCGCACGTCGCGGACCTTCTCGTAGTCGACAAGGTTCAGGATCTCAGACGTCTCGAGCTGCCTCACGGATCACTCCTCGAGACCGTACGCCGAGGCGAGAACCCGGATCGGATGCTTCGCTTGCCGGCCCGTCCCCTGCTCGATCTGGAGGGCGGCGAGCGGGCAGTCGGTCGCGGTCACGGGCGCGTCGGCGCGCGTGATCGCGTCGAACAGCGGCTTCGCCAGCTTCAGGGAGAGCTCGTGGTACTGCGCCTTGAACCCCCAGGTCCCGTCCACCGCCGAGCACTTCTCCACCACGTCGACCTGGGCGCCCGGGATCAAGCGAAGCACGTCCGCGGACTTGTTCCCGATGTTCTGGGCGCGGAGGTGGCACGGCACGTGGTAGGTCACGGCGCCGACCGGCTGCGTGAAGCGCGTGTCGAGCCCTCCCTCGGCGTGGAGCTCGGCGAGATACTCGAAGAGGTCGCGCGTGTTCCGGGCGACGAGCTTGGCGTCGTCTCCACCGTCGAGCCACGGGTACTCCTGCTTGAGCATGTAGCTGCACGTGGGACCGGGCACGACGATCGTCCGCCCTTCACGCACCGCCGCCGCGAGACTCCGCACGTTGTCCCGGATGAGGGCCTTGGCCTGGTCCACGGCGCCGCCGTCGAGGTAGGGCATCCCGCAGCAGCGCTGCGTCGGCACGCTCACGTCCACGCGGTTCCGCTCGAGCACGCGCACCGCCGCGCGCCCCGTCGCTGGCTCGTGGTATTCCACCGTGCACGTATGAAACAGCGCGACTTTATAAGCGGCGGGCACCCGGGCTGTCGCCACGCCCGCCGCGCTCGCCCGATCCGCGGTCATCTCGTTCCGAGCGGAGGAGCCCACCCCGGTGTCCCCGCGCCGCGGACGTGTCTTGAACCAGGCGCTGAAGGTCTGCCGATAGAACTTCGGCAGGTTGCGGTCCCTGTGGATGCCGACGACGGCCTGCATGAACGCCCGGTGGACCGCCCGCTCGTTCATCCAGTTCGCGAGCGGCGCCGCGAGGCGTCCGAGCTTGCCGACGAGCTCCGTGTTGCCGAGCATCCGGTCTTGAAAGCTCACGCCGTTGGCGCGTGCGTCCGTCGCCCGCGCCCGCAGCATCAGCCGCGGGAAGTCGACCTCCCACCGATGCGGCGGTGTGTACGGGCAGTGGTTGAAGCAGAGCTTGCACTGGTAGCAGAGGTCCACGACTTCCTTGACGTCGCGCGCCGGCAGCTTCTCGACGTCGCCGTCGACGGCGTCCACGTCCAGCCGGTCGAAGAGCACCTTGAACGACGGGCAGAGCGGCAGGCAGCGGCGGCAGCCGCTGCAGATGTCGTAGACGCGCCGGAGCTCCTTGTCGACCGCGCCGCGATCCCAGAACTCCGGCGATTCGAGGTCGAGTGTGCCCATGCTGCTGGCGCTGGTGATCAGGCTACACGGCGAACGGCGGGGAGGGGTCGGGGGACCCTGCGAGACCCGTGTCGTCAGGGTTGCCTGAGCCGCCGACCGGCGCACGGTCGCGCGCGGTGAAGCTAGCGTGGTCGAGCAGGGTTCCCCGACCCTTCCCCCCGGACCGCCGTGTGAGCTAGATCGCCTCCGCGGGCTCCTTGCCCGCGATCTGCTTGAGGCCTTTGGTGAACCGGCCCGCGTGCGACTTCTCCGCCTTGGCGAGCGTCTCGAACCACTCGGCGAGCTCGGCGAAGCCCTCGTCGCGCGCGGTCTTGGCCATGCCAGGGTACATCTGCGTGTACTCGTACGTCTCGCCGGCGACCGCGGACTTGAGGTTCTTCTCCGTCTTGCCGATCGGCTCGTCCGTCACGGGATCACCGACCTCTTTGAGGAAATCCAGGTGGCCGAACGCGTGACCGGTCTCGGCGTCCGCCGTGTCCTTGAAGAGGCCCGCCATGTCGGGGAACCCCTCGATATCGGCGACGCGCGCGAAGTAGAGGTAGCGCCGGTTCGCCTGCGACTCGCCGGCAAACGCGTCTTTAAGGTTCGTGTGGCTCCTGGTGCCCTTGAGGCTCTTGCCTGCCATGACTCAGCTCCTCCTTTGCCCCTTGACGGGGGATCGACCGCCCTGTCGGCGGCACGCGCCGCAGCGACCGTAGAACTCGACGCGGTGATTCAATACCTCGAAGCCGGAGCGCACCGCGATGCGGGCCCGCACTCCCCGGGTGGCGCGCGTCGGCACGTCGTAGATGCGGCCGCAGGCGACGCATGTGAAGTGGTCGTGCGGCGCCGTGTTGCCGTCGAAGCGCACGCCGGACGGATCCGCACGCTCCGCCAGAAACCCCTCGGCGGCGAGCCGCCGGAGGTTCCGGTAGACCGTCGCCAGGCTCACGCGCGGCAGCCGCCGTCGCACGCGCCGGTAGACGAACGCCGCCGTCGGGTGCGCGTCGGTGGCGTGGACGACCTCGAGGATGATCCGGCGCTGCCGCGTGAGCCGGAGGCCCCAGGCGCGAAGCGTGGCGTCGACTGCGGGCGCACTGGTATTTTTAGTAATCATTATCAACAACAAAGCGGAGTGTACCCGGCGCGCGCGCGGCTGTCAACTCCGGCCCGGCGCGCTGGCGCGTTTCGTCCGCTTCCGCTAGACTACCCACCTCAGGAGGACCGCTCGAATGGCCCAACCCTCTGGGCTCCGGATCCGCGGAGCCCGGCAGAACAACCTCAAGAACATCTCGCTCGAGATCCCGCACGACCGGCTCACGGTCGTCACCGGCGTGTCCGGCTCCGGGAAGTCCTCGCTCGCCTTCGACACGCTCTTCGCCGAGGGGCAGTGGCGTTACATCGAGTCGCTGTCCACGTACGCCCGTATGTTCCTCGATCGGGTGGACCGCCCCGACGTCGACCGGATCGAGCAGATCCGGCCCGCGGTCGCTCTCGAGCAGAAGAATCCGGTGCGGACGGCGCGCTCGACGGTCTCCACCGCCACCGAGGTCTACGATTATCTGCGGCTGCTCTACGCGAAGATCGGGCGCGTCCACTGCCCCGCGTGCGGTGCGGCCGCGACCTCGCACTCGCCCGAGACGATCGTCAGCTCGCTCCTCAGCGAGCATCCCGGCGCGCGCGCTCACATCACGTTCCGGCTCGCGGTGCCCGGGGCGCTGCCGCCGGCGGAGCTGTGGACGAGCCTGAACCGGCGCGGCTTCGCGCGCGTGCGCGTGAACGGCACGCTCCACGACCTGGCATCGCCGCCGCCCGCGGACCTCGCCGAGCACCGGTCGATCTCGGTGGTCCTGGACCGCGTCGTGCTCGAGTCCCCTCACCGCGCACGGATCGCCGAGTCGGTCGAGGCGGCGCTGCGGGAGGGCGGAGGGCAGGTCGACGTCGAGGTGCTCGACGGGCCCACGCGCGTCTTCGCCGAGGACTTCCGCTGCAGCGGCTGCGGGCAGGCACTCGAGCGGCCGCAGCCGCTCCTCTTCTCGTTCAACCACCCGCTCGGCGCCTGCCCCGAGTGCAAGGGCTTCGGCAATATCTTGCGATACGACGAGGCGCTCGTCGTGCCCGATCGGAGTAAGAGCCTGGCGGAGGGCGCCGTCGAGCCCTGGACGCATCCCTCCGGCAGGTGGTATCAGCGCGAGCTGCTGAAGGCCGCGCGCCGGCACAAGCTGGACACCGATGCGCCCTGGGAGCAGCTTCCCGACACGGCGCGCGCGCTCGTCTACGCGGGCGACGGCAGCTTCCCCGGCATCACGGGCTTCTTCGAGGAGGTCGAGTCGTACCGCTACAAGCTCCACGTCCGCGTCTTCCTCTCGCGCTACCGGAGCCAGTCGCGGTGCGCGACGTGCCGGGGCGCGCGGCTCAAGCCCGCCGCCCTCGCCGTCCGGGTCGCCGGCCTCACGATCGCCGAGTTCGCCGCGCTCACGGTCGAGGCGGCGGTTCGCCTGCTCGGGGACCTCACGCTCACGGCCTGGGAGGCGGTCGTCGCCCGCGAGATCCTGCGCCAGCTCAACGCCAAGCTCGGGTTCCTGCGGCGGGTCGGGCTCGGCTACCTCACCCTCTCGCGTCAGACGCGCACCCTGTCGGGGGGAGAAGCCCAGCGAATCAATCTGGCCAATCAGCTCGGCTCACAGCTCGTCGGCACACTCTACGTGCTCGACGAACCGTCGATCGGCCTCCACCCGCGCGACACGATGCGCCTCGTGGAGCTGTGTCGCGAGCTCGCCCGGGCGGGCAACACCGTCGTCGTCGTCGAGCACGACCGCGAGTTCATCGCCGCCGCGGATCACGTCGTCGAGCTCGGACCGGGCTCGGGCGAGCGGGGCGGCGAGATCGTCTTCGCCGGCTCGCAGGCGGAGTTCCAGAAGGCGACGCGCTCGCTGACCGCGCGCTACGTCACCGGACGCGAGGTGATCCCCCTCCCGCCCTTCCGCCGCGCTGGCCGGCGCCACCTCGTCCTCGTGGGCGCGCGCGAGCACAACCTCAAGGACGTGACGGTCCGGATCCCGCTCCACACGCTGACGGTCGTCAGCGGCGTGTCGGGCTCCGGCAAGTCCACGCTCGTTCACGACACGCTCTACCGCGCCGTCGCGCGCGCGTTCAAGACCGAGTTCACACCGCCCGGCGCTTACGACGGTCTCACCGGCCTCGAGTACCTGAAGGGTGTTCGCCTGATCGACCAGGCGCCGATCGGCCGCACGCCGCGCTCGAACCCCGTGACCTACGTCAAGGCGTTCGACGAGATCCGGAAGTTGTACGCCGCCCTCCCCCGCGCCAGGGCGCTGGGCCTCGGCGCCGGCGCGTTCTCGTTCAACGTCCCGGGCGGGCGGTGCGAGTCGTGCCAGGGCGACGGTTTCCAGAAGCTCGAGATGTACTTCTTCGAGGACGTGTACGTGAGATGCGAGGAGTGCGAAGGGCGGCGCTACCGGCCCGACGTCCTCGCCGTGAAGCACCGAGGGCGCTCCATCGGCGACGTGCTCTCCATGACGGTGGACGACGCCGTCGAGTTCTTCGCCGCCCAGGCGGGGCTCGCGCGGCGGCTCCGCGTGCTCCAGGACGTCGGCCTCGGCTACCTGCGTCTGGGCCAGCCCGCCACGACCCTCTCGGGGGGGGAGGCGCAGCGGCTCAAGATCGCCGCCGAGCTCGGCGCGCGCGCGGCGAGCGAGATGCTCTACATCATGGACGAGCCCACGACGGGGCTCCACCTCGACGACGTCAAGAAGCTCCTCGGCGTGCTCAATCGCCTCGTGGACGCCGGTAACACGATCCTCGTCGTCGAGCACCACCTCGACGTCGTCAAGTCCGCAGACTACGTCGTCGACCTCGGTCCCGAGGGCGGCGACGAGGGCGGAGAGATCGTCGCTGAGGGGACGCCGGAGGTGGTGGCCCAGACGGCCGGCTCGTACACCGGCAAGTTCCTGGCGGAGGTGCTCCCAAAGCTCAACGGCAAGAACGGTCGCGTGTGATCGTGCGTGTCTTCTACGGCTGGATCGTCGTCGCCGGCGCGTTCCTTGTCCTCTTCGTCGCCTACGGCGCCCAGTACTCGTTCGGCGTCTTCTTCGACGCGCTCCTGCGGGAGTTCGGCTGGAGCCGCGCGAGCCTCTCCGGGGCCTTTTCCGTCTACGCCTTCGCCTACTGCGTCTTCGGCTTTCCCGCCGGGCGGCTCACCGACCTCTGGGGCCCACGCGTCGTGATCGCCACCGGCGGGCTCTTCCTCGGCGTCGCGCTCGCCGGCATGTCGCTCGTCGCCGAGCTCTGGCAGCCGTACGTGCTCTACGGCCTCGTGGCGGGGCTCGGCATGTCCACCGCGTACGTGCCGTGCAACACGACGGTCGTCAAATGGTTCGTCGCGCGGCGCGGCCTCGCCGTTGGCCTCGCCTCGAGCGGCGCGAGCGTCGGCACCTTCGCGCTGCCACCGCTGGCCCAGCTCCTCGTGGCCTCGGTCGGCTGGCGGACGGCGTACGTCGTCTTCGGCGTCGGGATCTTCCTCCTCGTGAACCTGGTGGCCCAGGTGATGCGGCGCGACCCCGAGAGCCTCGGTCTCCACCCCGACGGGGCGCGCCGTCCGCTCGCCGCCGCCGGCGCCGACGAGGGCGTCGGGCCCTTGACGCGCGCGATCCGGACACGCGCGTTCTGGATGCTGGGCGCCACGTTCACGGCGACGTGGATCCCGGTCTTCATCCCGCTCGTCCACCTCGTGCCGTTCACGCGCGACCTCGGGCACTCCGCGCTGACCGGCGCCTGGGTCGTCTCGACTCTCGGCATCGGCGCCGTCGCCGGCCGCCTCGTCATGGGAGCGGTCTCGGACCGCATCGGGCGCAAGCGCGCCGTCGGGGTCGCGATGGCACTCCAGGCCGTCGCCTTCCTCGGCTTCCTCCTCGCCGGCCGCGGGCTCCCCCTGCTCTTCGGCGACGCGCTCGTGTTCGGCTACTCGTACGGCGCGGTCTCCACGCTCTTCCCCGCGATCGTCGGCGACTTTTTCGGCCGCGGCCAGGCGGGCACGATCGTCGGCTTCCTCTTCGCGCTGGCCGGCGCGATGGCGGGCTGGGGGCCGCTCATCGCCGGCGCGATCTACGACGCGACCGGGAGCTACGATCTCACGTGGACCCTCTCGGCGCTCCTGAACGTCGTCGCGATCGTCCTTCTGGCGCGCGCGCAGCCGCCGCGAGGCGCCACGGCATGACGGCGACCAGGGCGATCCTCATCAGCATCGACGGCCTGGCGGCGTTCTACTGGACCGACCCCGCGGCGCGGATGGAGGGTGTGCGCGCGCTCGCGAAGCGCGGCGTCGTGGCCGCGCGCATGGAAACCGTCTTCCCGAGCACCACCTGGCCGGCCCACGCGAGCCTCGTCACCGGCGTGGCGCCGGACCGCCACGGCGTCGTCGGCAACGCCATTCTCAACCGACGGACCGGAGCGCGCGAGGACCTGACCGGCGATCCCGTCTACGACGCGCCGGACCTCCTGCGCGGGCCGACGGTCTACGATTGTGCGCACGCCGCCGGGCTCACGACGGCGGCGATCGACTGGCCGGCCACGCGCCACGCGCCGTCGCTCAATTTCAACCTGCCGTTCTTCAAGGACCAGCGCGTCTTCGAGACCCAGACCTCGCGGGCGGTCTGGACCGAGCTCGCCGCGCTCGGCTATCCGCTCGACCGTCAGGGCGAGTGGGCCGAGCTGCCCAAGCGCTTTCTGAAGGACGCGATGGTGGCCGAGCTCGCGGCGCACGTCTGGCGTCGCCACGAGCCCCGGCTGATGCTCCTGCACTTCCTCTGCGTCGACAGCCTCCAGCACCTCCACGGGCCGCGCTCGCCGGAGGCCTACTGGGCGATCGACTACGTGGACGGGCTCATCGGGCGCTTCCTCGCGACCCTGCCGGCCGACGAGCTGGCCGAGCGCACGGCGCTCTTCGTGGTGTCGGACCACGGCTTCCTTCCCGTCGCGCACGAGGTCCGTCCGAACGCGCGCTTGCGCCAGCTCGGCGTGCTGCGCGCGGACCCGGCCGGGCGCGTCGCGAGCGCCGACGCGCGCTTCGTGACGAACCACGGCGCGGGCTACCTCTACTGCACCGGGGACGGTGACCCGGTCCGGCTCGCGCGGGACCTCGCCGCCGAGCTCGCGCGAGTCGAGGGCGTGGCGCACGTGTGGGCGGAGCGCGAGTATCCCGCCCTTGGTCTGCCGAGGCTCGCGCAGGACCCGAGGGTCGGCGATCTCCTTCTGGAGGCCGCGCCCGGTTACGCCTTCGCCGACGATGCCCAGGGGGACGAGGTCGTCGGCGCCCCGCGCTATCGCGGCAACCACGGTCACCTCCCGACGCATCCGGACAATGGCGCGTTCTTCCTGGCCGCGGGGCCTGGGATCGCGCGGGGACGCACGCTCGCGGCGGTGCGGAGCCGCGACGTCGGGCCGACCGTCGCCCACGTGCTCGGGCTCGGGATGGAGGCGACTGACGGACGCGTGCTGACCGAGATCCTCGCCGCCTGACCGCGACGGGTGCGGCCCTGCTAGAATCGCGGGATGCCGCTGGAGATCGCCGGCCTCAAGGTGGAGCGCGTGACGCCGCGGGCCCCCGCGCGCGCCAACCCGATCCTGTTCCTCCACGGCATGTGGGGCGGGAGCTGGATGTGGGACCACTACCTCGGCTTTTTCGCAGGGCGCGGCTACACGGGCTACGCGCTCAACCTGCGCGGCCACCACGGCTCGAAGCCGGTGGACGACATCGGCCGGGTCCGGTTCGCCGACTACCTCGCCGACGCGCGCGCGGCCGCCGCGGCGATCGGCAACCCGATCATCGTCGGCCACTCGATGGGTGGCCTGCTGGCGCAGAAGCTCGCCGAGCTCGGCGAGCCGCCGGCCGTCGTGGCGCTCACGCCCGCGGCACCGCGCGGAATCTTCCCCCTGTGCACCGTCGAGCTGTTCCGCGTCTCGCTCGTGCATTTCCACGAGTTCGTGCTCGGCCGCCCCATCGTCCCGACGCCGGCCGAGGCCGACGCGCTGCTGCTCGGGCGGATTCCCCCCGACGAGCGCCGCGCGGCCTTCGAGCGGCTCGTGCCCGAGTCCGGGCGCATGGCATTCGACGTGGCGGTGAGGGGTGTGCCCGTGGACGCCGCGCGGGTGCGGTGCCCGATGCTCGTCGTCGCGGCGCGGGAGGACCGCATCACGCCCGCCAAGATGGTCGGGAAGATCGCGGGGAAGTACCAGGCGGAGCTCCGCGTCTACGACGGGCACGCCCACATGGTGGTGCTGGAGCCGGGCTGGGAGCTGATCGCCGGCGAGGTCGCGAGCTGGCTCGACAAGGAGGTGCGATGAAGGCCCTCCGAGACAAGTACTGCATCGTCGGCGTGGGCGAGACGGAGTACTCGCGCGCCTCCAACCGCACGACGCGTGCGATGGCGGTCGAGGCGGTCCGCCACGCCATCCTCGACGCGGGCCTCACGGCCGGCGACGTGGACGGGATGCTGGACTACCAGGGAGGCGACTCGACCCTCGCGAACCACGTCGCGCCGGATCTCGGGATCCGCCTGAACTTCTACATGGACGTGATGGGCGGCGGCTCGTCGACGGAGGCGCTGGTCGGCCTCGCGATGGGCGCGATCGAGGCCGGCATGTGCCAGACGGTCGCGATCTACCGCTCGATGAACGGCTACAGCGAGTTCCGCATCGGCGGCACCGGCGCGCGCGCGGCCCAGCCCGTGCGCGGGCTCGACCTCGCCCAGGTGCCCTTCGGGATGCGGAGCGCCGGCCAGAACTTCGCGCCGACGTTCCTGCGCCACATGTACGAGTACGGGACGACCTCGGAGCAGGTCGCGCACGTGAAGGTCGCCCACAGCAAGCACGCGTCACAAAATCCCAAAGCGCTCCTCAAGGAGCGCGTGACGGTCGCCGACGTCGTCGGCTCGCGCTGGATCGTGACGCCGCTCCACCTCCTCGACTGCTGCCTCGAGACCGACAATGCGACCTGCGTCATCGTGACCTCGGCCGAGCGGGCGCGCGACTGCCGCCCCCGGCCCGTCCACATCCTGGGCGTCGCCGGGCGCGTGTCGAAACCGCGTCTGGACTTCCACTGGGCGCACGGCCCGATCACCCGCGTCGCGGGCTACTACGCCAAGGACATCGTCTTCGGCCAGGCCGGCATCGGCCCGGACGACGTGGACCTGACCGGCTCCTACGACGCGTTCACGTTCACGACGATGCTGCAGCTGGAAGAATACGGATTCTGTAAGAAGGGGGAGGGAGGGCACCACGTCTCGAGCGGGGTCATCGAGCTCGGCGGCCGGCGCCCCAACAACACTTCGGGCGGCCACCTCTGCGAGGGCTACACGCACGGGATGTCCATGGTGATCGAGAACGTCCGACAGCTCCGCGGGACCGTGGACGACTACTGCCCGAAGGCCGCCGAGGGCGTCCACACCTACGACTACGCCCCGGGCCGCTGCCGCCAGGTGAAGGACGCCGAGATCGCGATGAACCTCGGCTGGGCGATGCCGCCCCTCGGCAGCGCCCTCATCCTCCGGAGATGAGGACGACAGAGATCGGGCGATCGACCGTCCGCATCGCGAGATTCCGGCGGGGCACGGGCGTGGCGACAGCCCGGGAGGCTCAGCCCAGTGGGCTGAGCCATGTGCCCTGTTCAAGGAGGTGTCTCTGATGCCCCAGCCGGTCCAGTACCGCGGGATGTCGCTGATCGTCCCGGACAACGACACGGAGTGGAAGGAGTTCTACGCGCACGCGCGGGCTCATCGCCTCGTCGTGCGAAAGTGCGCCCCGTGCGGCCTCCTGCGCTACCCGCCGACGCACGCCTGTCCCTGGTGCATGGCGCTCGGGTGGAACTGGCAGGAGGTCTCCGGGCGCGGCACGATCTACTCCTACGAGATCGTCCACCACGCCATCCAGCCGGGCTTCCGCGAGCTCACGCCCTACGCGGTCGTGCTCGTCGAGCTCGACGAACAGCGCGGGCAGCCGACACCCGACGAGTCGCTGCGGATCATCGCCAACCTCCTCAGGCCCGACCTCACGCCCGAGGGCCCAGCCGAGGTGGCGATCGGCAAGCGCGTGCGGGTGATCTTCCAGGACCTCGCCGACCACATGGCACTCCCGCAGTTCACGCTGACCGACGAGCCCCCACAGGGGCGCGTGTGGCGACTTCCGTGAAGTGCGGCATCGGGCTCTCGGTCCAGCACCTGCCCGACGACGCGCAGACGGCGCGGTTCCAGGAGCACGTCGAGCAGGTTCGCCTCGCGCGCGCCGTGGGGTTCACGTCCGTCTGGGCGAGCCAGCACTATCTCTCCGACCCGTTCACCTACTTCCAGCCGATCCCTACCCTCGCGCGCGTCGCCGCCGACGCCCCGGGCATGACGCTCGGGACGGGATGCCTGCTCCTGCCCCTCCACCACCCCGTCGAGATCGCCGAGCAGCTCGCGACGCTCGACGTGATCACGGGGGGCCGCTTCATCTTCGGTGTCGGCCTCGGCTATCGCGACGTCGAGAACGAGGCGATGGGGCACGACCCGAAAGAGCGCGTCGGTCGGCTGGTCGAAGGGCTCGAGGTGATCGAGCGGCTCTGGAACGGCGAGCCCGTCACCTACCAGGGCACGCACTTCCGCCTTCGCGACGTGCGCATCTCGATGCGGCCGCTCCAGCGACCGCGCCCGCCGATCTGGCTCGCGGCGAACAGCGACGCCGGCGTGCGGCGCGCGGCGCGCCTGGGCGACGCCTGGCTGATGAATCCCCACGCCACGCTCCCGACGCTCGAGCGCCAGGTCGCTCTCTTCAGGCGCACCCGCACCGAGCTCGGCCGCCCGACGGCGATCGAGACGCCGCTCATCAAGGAGTGCTACGTCGCGCCGGAGTCGTCCGCGGCATTCGCCGAGGCCGCTCCGTTCCTCGACGCGAAGTACCGCGCCTACCGCCGCTGGGAGCAGGACAGGGCGCTGCCCGCCGGGGAGAGCTTCCCGGGGAGCTTCGAGGAGCTGGCGCGCGACCGGTTCGTCCTCGGCGACCCCGTGAGGGTCGCCGAGGAGATCGCCCGCTATCGCGAGCGGCTCGGCGTCACGACGCTGATTTTCCGGATCCAGTGGCCGGGCATGGACCAGGCGCAGGTCCTCCGCTCGATCCGCCTCCTCGGCACGAAGGTGCTGCCCAAGGTCACGCCATAGCGCTCACTTCGCGAGCACCGAGTCGAGCGCCAACGATCCGCCCCCGGCCATCAGGCACGCGACCGCCATGGCGACGAAGGCGAGGTTCGCCTCGTACCCGTGCCCCCGGCCGGCGGCGAGCTCCCAATTGAGGAAGAAGCCGTGCTTCCGGTGCACCTTGGCGATCGCCCCGATCATCACGATGAGCACCGCGAGGGCTGCCAACCGCGTCAGGAACCCGAAGATGAGGCCGATCCCGCCGAGAAACTCGAAGAAACACACGAGGTAGGCGATCGGCCGCGGGAGGCCGATCGAGGTCAGGTAGCCGGTCGTCCCCTTGAGTCCGTACCCGCCGAACCATCCGAGCACCTTCTGCGCGCCGTGGGCGAAGAAGATCACGCCGAGCACCACGCGGACCACGGTGATCGCCCAGGACGACGACGTCGCGACGAGCCAATCCATGACGGGCCTCCTCGTTCGCGCGGCGGCCGCTCCGGGCCCCGCGCCGTTGAGCAGTTCGCAGCTCGCCCTACAGCGGTGACCGGCTGACCTTGTCGATGTCCTGCTGGTACTTGAGCAGGAGCGCGAGCGTCTTTCGCGTCACGTCGGAGTCGATCCGCTCCACGCCAAGGAGCAGCAGTGTGCGCGCCCAGTCCAGCGTCTCGGACACCGACGGCGGCTTCTTGAGATCCAGCGCCCGGATCGTGCGGACCACCCGCGCGATCTGCTCGGCCAGGGTCGCGTCGACCTCGGGAATGCGCGCCCGCACGATCTGCTTCTCCCGCTCGACGTCGGGGTAGTCCATGTGCAGGAACAGGCACCGCCGCTTCAGCGCCTCGGACAGCTCGCGCGTGTTGTTCGACGTCAACACCACGAGCGGCGGCCGGTTCGCGGTGAGCGTGCCGAGCTCCGGAATCGACACCTGCCACTCCGACAGGATCTCGAGGAGCAACGCCTCCGTCTCCACCTCGACCCGATCGACCTCGTCGATCAGCAGCACCACCGGCTCGGGGGACCGGATCGCCGCCAGGAGCGGGCGCGCGAGGAGGAAGTCCTCCGTGAAGATGTCCTGTTCGACCTTGCGCCAGTCGCGCTGCTCGGCGTCCGCCTGGATGCGGAGCAGCTGCTTCTTGTAGTTCCATTCGTAGAGCGCCTTCGCCTCGTCGAGCCCCTCGTAGCACTGCAGGCGCATCAGCGTGTGCCCGGTGATCGCCGCGAGTCCCTTGCCAAGCGCCGTCTTTCCAACGCCCGCTGGCCCCTCGCACAGGATGGGTTTCTCCAGCCGGTCGGCGAGGTACACCGTCATGGCGACGTCCTCGTCGGCCAGGTAGCCCACGGCCGCGAGGCGCTGCCTGACCTCCGACGGGGACTGGAAGCGTTCCATTCGGCCCTTTCGTCGCGCGCTATCGCGCGCGGCTTCCCGACGGGGCGCCGGGACCCCCACCGGAACGCGCCGCGGCGGCAGTAGCCGCCTCGTCCACGAACCGTATGCGCCGCTGAACGGGGAAGAAGCGCAGATCGAAGCGCGCCGCCACGAGCCCCCACAGGCCCTGGGGCGCCCACACCATCACGACGATCGCCACGGCGCCGAGGACGATGAGGTACCAGGCGCCGTAGTCGGCCAGGAACTCGCGCAGGACGAAAAACAGGGTCGTGCCGACGATGGGGCCCTCGATCGTCCCGATCCCTCCGATCACGACGACGAAGATCATCGAGGCGGTCCAGTTCACCGAGAACGCCGCGGTCGGCAGGATCCGGAGCAGATTGAGGTAGATCAAGGCCCCGGCGACACCGCAGCCGAACGCCGTCACGAGGTAGACGACCAGTGTGCTGCGGAACACGTTGATGCCGAGGCTCTCCGACGCCCGCGCGCTGTCGCGGATCGCGGTCAGGGCGAGTCCACGGCGGGAACGGAGGAGGCCGTAGACGAGCGCGACGGCCCCGACCCCCACCGCCAGCGCGATCCAGTAGGTCAGCCGCTCACGTTCGGTGCGGGGGATGGAGCGAATCGCCTGCAGCGAGCGGCCGAGACCTCCGCCGAGCGATGAGCTGTTGGCGACCAGCAGGTAGTAGACCTCCGCCACCACCCACGTCCCCACCGCGAAGTAGCCGCCCTGGAAGCGGAAGACCACCGCCGCCGTGGGCAGTGCGACCGCCGCCGTCACGAGCCCCGCGAGGAACACCGAGAGGAACGGGTTGACGCCGAGGAAGTCGGCGAGGACGTTGAGCGCGTAGCCCCCGAGCCCCACGTAGGCCTGCTGACCGACCGACACGAGGCCGCCGTAGCCCGCGAGAAGATTCCACATCTGGGCCAGCGTCAGCATCGATAAGAACTCGACGAGCAGGCGCATGTCGCTCGAGCTGCCCCAGAAGGGCAGCGCGAGCAGGACCGCGAGCAGCACCGCGCTCGCCAGGGCCCCCAGACGACTCGCCGGGGTCCCACGCTCGACCGTATAGCCGGCCGCCGTCATGCCTCTCTCACGGGCTTCGCGAACAGCCCCTGCGGCCGCACGAGCAGTACCAGCAGGAAGACGAGGTGCCCGGCGAGCTCGCGGTAGGCGGGGTCGACCTTGGCGCCGAGCGTGTGCGCGGTCCCGAGAATGACGCCGCCCACCAGGGTTCCCCACAGCGACCCGAGACCCCCGATCACGACCGTCTCGAACGCAACCAGGAGACGGCCGGGGCCGATGTCGGGAGAAAACGTCGTTCGGATCCCGAGGAACACGCCGGCCACGGCGACGATCCCGAACGCGATCGCCACCGCGAGGCCGTAGGTGTGACGGTTGTCGATCCCCATGAGGCGCACCGTCTCCTGGTCGTCCGCTGTCGCGCGGAACGCCCGGCCGAGCGCCGTCCGCGTGAAGAGCCCTTGGAGTCCGGCGATCGCCAGCGCGGCGACCAGGAAGACGACCAGAGGATACCACCCGATGGCGAGCTGCCCGGCGATGCTGATGCTGGCGGTGCTGATGTCACCCGCATCCAGACGCCGATCGTCCGCCGAGAAGGTCTGAAGGAGCAGGTTCTGGATGATGACGGAGAGACCGAACGTGACGAGCAGGGGCGGCAGGACGCCCCGATCCAGAGTCCGGGCGAGCAGACCCCGTTGCAGGCCATAGCCGAGCCCGCCCATCAACGGCACCACGATCACGAGGCTCAGGAAGGGGCCGACGCCGGTCACGCCGACCACGACGATGCTGAGGAACGCCGCCAGGATGATGAAGTCTCCGTGCGCGAGGTTGACGACCCGCATGATCCCGAAGACCAGCGAGAGCCCGGCGGCAAAGAGGGCATAGAGCCCGCCAAGCAGGAGCCCCTGGGTCAGGGCGTTCACCCAGTCCACGGCTCAGACACCGAAATACGCCGCGGCGATCTGCTCCCGCGCGAGATCGCGTGGCCGACCCGCGAGGGAGACCCGGCCCTCCTGAAAACAGTACACGCGGTCACACACACTGAGCGCGCGGCCGACATCCTGCTCCACGAACAGCGTGGTCGTTCCCTCGCCCACGATCGTGGCCAGACGGTTGTAGACGTCGTTGACGACGATCGGCGCGAGCCCGAGCGACACCTCGTCGAGGAGCAGCAGCCGCGGGTTGGCCATCATCGCCCGGCCCATCGCCAGCATCTGCTGCTGGCCGCCCGAGAGCGTCAGGCCGCTCACCGCGCGGCGCTCGTACAGCACCGGGAACAGCTCGTACACGCGCGCGAGCGACCATGGGCCCGGGCGCCCGCGATGGGCTCCGATCCGGAGATTTTCCTCCACCGTCAGGCTGGGGAAGATGCGCCGGCCCTCGGGCACGAGCGCGATGCCCAGCGCGACGATCTCGTGGGTCGGGCGGCCGCCGATGGGTCGGCCGTCGAAGCGCACGGCCGGCGCCGCGCTCGCGTTCAGCCCGACCACGGTCCTGAGGAACGTCGATTTGCCGGCGCCATTCGCGCCGATGATGGCCACGAGCTCGCCTGGCGCGACCTCGAGCGTGACGCCGAAGAGGGCCTGGAAATCGCCGTAGAAGGCGGTGAGCTCGTGGACCGACAAGAGGCTCATCCGACATCGATCCCCATGTAGACCTTCCGAACCTCCGCGCTCGTCACGACGTCTCGGGGAGCGCCCTCGGCCAGGCGGCGCCCGAGGTTGACGACGAGCAGGCGATCGACGGCCAACATCAGCGCGTGGACGATGTGCTCGATCCAGATGATCGTCACGCCCTCGGCACGGATCTCCCGGATGGCGGCGACCAGCTCCGCCACCTCGTGCTCCGTCAGCCCGCCCGCGATCTCGTCGAGCAGGAGCAGCCGCGGGCCCGTCGCCAGTGCCCGCGCCAGCTCCAGGCGCTTGCGCTCGAGCAGCGTCAGCGAGCCGGCGAAGGTGTTGGCCTTGCCGGCGAGTCCCGTCCGTCGCAGGACCTGGACGCTCACATCGTGCGAATCGCGCTCCGACCTCCCCCGACCGAACGCAGCCCCGACCAGGACGTTCTCGAACACGGTCATCCCGACGAACGGGAGCGGGATCTGATACGTGCGCGCGATCCCGGCGGCGCAGCGATCGTGGGGCCGCCGCGCGGTGATGTCGGCGCCGGCGAAGAAGATCCGGCCCCGGTCCGGCGTCGTATCTCCCGTGATGAGGTTGAACAGCGTGGTCTTGCCGGCGCCGTTCGGTCCGATCACGCCCACGCCGAGCGCCTCGCCGCCGCCGACCTCGAAGGTGAGGTCGTCGGTCACCACCAGCGCGCCGTACGCCTTGGAGACGCCCTCGAGCCGGAGCAGCGGCTTCGCCGCCGCGGCGCCCCCCGTCACGGGCTACACCATGCCCCGCAGCGTGCCTCCCGTGGGGATGAAGGGCGCCCGCTTGTTGCTGACAATCGTGAGGTCGTAGGCGAACTGCTTGCCCTTCCCCCACTGCCCGCCGACCAGCGGCGTCTTGGCCACGTTGCCGACCGGTCCCTTGGCCCAGCTGATGTCGCCCACGATCGTCTTCGCGCTGGTCGCCTTGATGGCTTCACGGAGCGCGTCGCGATCGCCCGCCTTGCCGGCGCGCGAGAGCGCGTCGAAGGCGACCTCGAACAGCGCGTGGATGAAGCCCATGGGCTGCGTCCACTGCTTCTTGGTGGCGCTCGTGTACCTGGCGGCCAGGTCCCGCGAGGTGAACCCGGTCAGCGATGACTTGAAGGGGTGGTTGGGCGACCACCACACCTCGGTGGTGAGCCCGTCGCCGGTGGGGCCGAGCGCCTCGACCGAGCGGGGGAAGAGCAGCGCCTTGCCGACGGTCACCGCCTTCGGCCGGAAGCCCTGCTGACGCGCCTGGGTCCAGAAAGTCGTGAAGTCCGGCGGGATCAGCACGCCGGTCACGATCTCGACCTTCGCGTTCTTGAACGCCGTGATCTGTGCGGAGAAGTCGTCGAGGAGCGGCTTGAAGAAGCCCGGATCGACCATCGCGAAGCCGAGCTTCCGGAGCGCCGGGGCGAAGCCGCGCTCGGGGTCGCCCCAGGCGCGCCCGTCGCCATCGTTGGGCCAGAGCGCTCCGACCTTCTTGTTGGTCGGCACCGTCTGCCACAGATCGGTGAAGACGCCGATGATGTCCTCGAGGCCCCAGAAGAAGTGGTAGGTCCACTTGAACCCCTTCGCGGGGTCGCCGCCGCGCCCGAAGAACCACGGCTGCCAGGGCGCGACCGACGAGATGCAGGGCACCTCGTTCAGCTCGCACTGGTCCCCCACCGGATTCGTCGTCTCGGGCGTCGACGCCACGAGCATCAGGTCGATCTTCCCGCTCAAGATGAGGTCGGACGCCACCTCGGCGGCGCGGTTCGGGTTCGACTGGCTATCCTTGACGAGGAGCTTGATCGGGTGAGGCTTGCCGCCGATCGCGACCCCGTCCGCGAGCGCCTTCTCGAGGCCGGCGATGATGAATTCGTCGGCCTCGCCGAACCCGGCGAGTGGGCCGGTCCGCGGGCTGACGTAGCCGATCCGAATCTCGCGTTCCGCGCCGCGCGCTGGCCCGACCCGCAGCGCGCCCAGGCCGGCGACCGCGCCGGCCGCCGCCCCGCCCTTGAGAAACCGCCGTCGCGTCATCAGAAATTCACCGGGTTCGTCGGCGCCTTCCCCGACGCGATGAGCGCGGGAAGGTCGGGCGACGCGTTCTCCCATACGAGCAGCATGGCGCGTTTGGGCGAGTAGCCCTGGTGACGGATGTCTGCCGGCATCGCCGCGACGTCCCCGGGCTTCATGACCACCTTGGCGCGGACGGCGCCCGTGTCGCGATCCTCGACGTCCCAGTAGATCTCGTCGCTGAGCTGGACGAACCACTCCACTCGATCGTTGCCGTGGATGATCGGCAGGATGTACTCCTCGGTGGTCGGGCAGTACAGGCTGTCCTTGCAGACGGAGACGACCGAGGGGTTCCACGTCACATTCGATCGGGAGAGGTAGGCGAACAGGTTGAAGGCGCTCACCTGCCCCTCGAAGCCCGGCTCGACGACGACCTCGGGCTCGTCCTGCGGCACGTCGACGAAGTGGCGGTTGATCGGGAACCCGTTCGCGTCAGACCTGAGCGCCTCGTCCTCCGGCACGCCCACCATCCGCTTCGCCGCGACGCGCCGCCGCGTGACCGCGGCTCGGTTGTCGCCGGCCTTCGGTCCAAAGGCCGTCCCGGTCTCGTGCGGGCTGGCGAACGGGTCGAAGGTCGAGTTCGTCCAGTCTTCGAGGATGGCCTTGAACGTGGCCTTGATCAGCGGCGTCGGGAAGTTTTCCAGATGGTCCAGCTCGGCCTTGCGGTAAGCGTCGTTGTATCGGCCGGCAAACAGATCGACCGTGCCGTAGTGGTTGACCGTCCCGATGACGCCGTCGAAGTTGACGATGCCGTAGAAGAACTCCCAGGCCACGTCGCGCTGGAGGGCCCGGAGGAACCCGTCGGCGGACATGACATGGCGGCCCGTCGGCCACTTGATGTAGACGAAGTACTCGTCGCGGGCGAAGGTCAACTCGCCGAGGGAGAAGCGCCGGTAGCCGTGCTCGTTGGGCCCGGTGGCCTTGACGTCGGAGACCGTCTGGACGCTCATCGCGCGCCCTCCTTGTTCACATCGTCTGGCAAATCTCGGACCATCGGTACTGCGTGTCTTGACCGGCGATCGTCTGGAGAAGAACGACCCCCGGCCGGTCGGCGTGGAACTGGTACGCGGCGCCGGCGGGCAGCAGCGTCATGTGGCCGCGACGCGCGCGGACGCGGCCCATCTTCCGGCCCGCCGGCTCGCCGCTGAGGCGAATGGACCCCTCGTGATTGGGACGAACCCCGGAGGGATCGGCGAGCTTCAGCAGCCGGATCTCGACCTCGCCGTCCATGACCAGGGCGAACTCGTCGTGGGCGGCCGCCCGCCACTCGGACGTGCCCTCGGCCCTGATGACCTCGAGGACGTACTGCATGTTCTTCCCCACGGCCACCTTCGCGTACGGCTTCGACCGCGTTGCGACCTCGAAGATATTGGAGAAGGCGTAGCGCTTGGGATCATCGTCGATGATCTCCACCCCGCCCTTCTCATAGGATGCGAGAGAGCCAAAGCGGGTGACGTACTTGGTCATCGGAGAGCCTCCCCGTCGTTCCTGCCCGTGTCCCGGGTGTTCGATCTACGGACTCTTGGACACGGTCACCACGAATGTCAACAGCAAATATTTACCCATGTCGGCCGCCCCACCCCCGGGGCGGATCGGGGGCCTTCGAGCGTGGCGCGTTCGGGGTCAGCACGCCGAGCGTGCCCAGTACGATCGCCGTGAGCTGCGCGATCGCGTCGTGCACGTCGGGCGTGTTCGGCAGGATGCACCTGAGATCCGTGACGCCCAGGTGTGCCAGCTCGATGGCCCTGGCCTGACACTGCTCCAGGGTGCCGAAGATCCCGAACGCCGCCGGGTGCCCGATCTCGCGGAACAGCGGCTCGTCGCTCGCCCGGGCGCGCGCCTCCGCGGAGGTCCGCCCGATGGAGACCGGCACCTCCACGGCGATCCCGAGCCCGGCGGGATCCCGGCGCGCGGCCGCGCAACCCGCGCGGATCTGGGCGATCAGCGCGCTGACGTCCTGGAGGGCGGACGCGGGGATCACGACGTCGTCGGCCACGCGCGCGGCTACGTCGATCGCTCGGGGATCCGTGATCTCGACGGAAAGCGGCGGTCCGCCAGGAAGGAGCTCGCGGAGGGTTCGGGCGTACTCCTCCACGTGCTCCCCGACGCTTCTCAAGCCGATCTCGACGCGTCCTCCCACCGCGACATCGAGGGTGCGTGCCATCGCGGCGAGGGTCGCGGGCGGTCTGAGGGGAGGACGCACCATCGCCCCCAGTCGGGCCCGGGACGCGTCGAGCCCCGCGAGGACGAGCGCGGTCCACGCCTCGAGCCGGGAGCCGTCAGCCTCGAGGGTCGGATGGTCGGCGACCCAGAGCGCGTCGATTCCCGCGCGATCGCACATCTTCGCCACCTCGCGCACGCGACTCGGCGCGTTCCGCGTGTCGAGGACGACGCTCAGACGGGCGAGCCGTCCCGACGGGGCGACGGTTGGCCTGAAGCGACTCACACGCTAGACTCTACTAAACCGGCCGCCGCGGGGGAACCGGCAGCCCGATGCTGAACGCGCTGATCGACTTCATTCACCGGTTGCGCGACGCCGCGATCCCGATCTCCATGGTCGAGGCGGTCGACGCCACGGAGGCCCTCCGCCACGTCGACCTGGGGAGCCGCGCCGAGCTCAGGGCGGCCCTCAAGACCGTGCTCGTGAAGCGCGCGGAGCACGCGGCCTCGTTCGCGGCGCTGTTCGACGTCTACTTCGCCGCGCGCCGGGCCGACGCGCCCCGATCGGGAGGCGGACCGCCGGACGTCGCCGATCCCACCGCCGCCGACGACCTCCTGCAGGCCCTTCACGACGCCCTGCGACGAAACGACGAAGGCGCCTTGCGGGCGATGGCGACGCGCGTCGTCCAGCACTTCGCCGGCATCGACGCGCAGCGCGCCGGCTCCCAGCAGTACTACCTCTACCGCGTCCTCCGCCAGCTCGACCTGTCCAATCTCCTGCAGCGGCTCATCCATGAGGCGGGCGAATCCGGTGGTGACACGACGCGCCTCGATGACCGTCTGGTTGGGGACGAGCAACGCCACCGGATCGAAGCGTTCCGCCGACGGCTCGCCGACGAGATCCGCGCGCGCCTTCTCGACGTCAAGGGGGCCGCGGCCGCCGCCGACGTGTCCGTCCGCACGCCGATCGAGGACGTCGACTTCCTGGGGGCCACGCCGGGGGAGCTCCGGGACATGCGGCAGGCGATCCGGCCACTCGCGCGGAAGCTGGCCGCCCGCATCGCGCGCCGGCGCCGCTTACGCCGGCACGGGCGGCTCGATGCGCGCCGAACGATCCGCCGCTCGCTGTCCGCCGGGGGCGTGCCGCTCGAGCCCGCCTTTCGATACCCGAAAGCGTCCAAGGCGGATCTGTACCTGCTCTGCGATGTCTCAGGGTCGGTCGCGGAGTTCGCGCACTTCACCCTGTCGCTCCTGTACGCGATGAACGAGGAGTTCTCGAGGATCCGATCCTTCGCGTTCGTCGACGGGATCGACGAGGTGACGAAGCTCTTCGACGACCGCTCGGTCCAGCTGGACGCTCGCCATCTCCTGGCGCGCGCCAACCTCGTGTGGGCGGACGGACACAGCGACTACGGCCACGTGTTCGGGCGGTTCTGGAACGTCTACGGAGCGCGCACCCTCGGGCCGAGGACCACCGTCATCATCACCGGGGACGCTCGCAGCAACTACCGAGCCCCGGGGCTCGAGGCGCTGCGCGCGATCCAGGCATGCGCCCGCAAGGTCTATTGGCTGAATCCCGAGCCGCGGCGGGAGTGGAACACGACGGACTCGATCATCGCGTCGTATGCTCCCTGCTGCGACGGCGTCTTCGAGGTGCGCAACCTGCGCCAGCTCGCCGACTTCGTTCGCGCGATCGCGTGAAGCCGGCCCATGGCCGAGGATCCGAGCGGGTCAGAACAGCGCGATCGGGTTCACCGGCGAGCCGGTCACGCCCTGGAGGCGGAGCGGCGCGATCGTCAGCATGAACTCCCACCGTCGCCGTGCCACGCACGCCTGCGCCAGGTCCTCGAGGTTGGCGTTGTCGATGAGCCAGAGCCCCATGCCGACGAGACCGACGATGTGGACGACGTTGCCGAGACCGGGGTGGGTCGCGGGGCTGACGTCGTTGTGGGTGTCGGTGCCGAGCATGGCGACGTCGCGCTCACGGAGCCACGGCATGCACGCGACGTGCGCCGCGGGAGAGCCGTCCTTCAGTGGATGGCGCGGTCCGTCCGCGAGCCGCCGCGCATAGTAGCCGGTGCGGATCAGCAGAATGTCGCCCGCCTCGACGCGGACCTGCTGCGCCCGCTCGGCTGCCTCGAGGTCTTCGGGCAGCACCCCCTCGCCCGACCCGAGCCAGCGTCCCTTCAGCGCCGCCACGTCCAGGAGGACGCCACGGCTCACGACGCCGTCGCACAGCAGATCCACCGACTCGACCTGGGCGCCCTCGCGCGAGGTGATCAGGTTGGCCGAGCGCCCGTTGTAGATCTTGCCCTGCCAGAAGTAGTGAGCCGGCGTATCCACGTGCGTGATCGTGTAGCCGTGGAAGACCATGCCGATGAACTCGGAGGCGCCGCGCCGCTCCAGGAGTCGGGCGGGCGAGTCGTGGTCGCGCCCCTCGCCCGAGTCGACCATGAAGCGGAGGGGCTGAAACGTCGTGTCGGCGCTGACCGCGTTGGTCGCGATCGGCCGCGCGCAGCTCACGGGAACGCCGTCCCGCACGAGCGCCGCCGCGCGCTTTCGCTTCTCCGGCGTGATGAGGTTGATCGTCCCCAGCTCGTCGTCCTTTCCCCAGCGTCCCCAGTTGCTGAGGCTCGAGATCATCTTGATCACGTCGCTCTCGGTCAGGGTCGTCGCCACGGGGGTCCTCCTCGAGGAGGCCGGACATCGGGTCCGGGCTAGAAGTACTCGAACGTCATCGCCTCGCGCTCCATCCGGAGCCGGAGGTCCGCCATGAAGACGAGGTAGGGATGCGCGCCGTGCGCGACGAGCGCGTCGCGGTTTCCGTCGAGGAGCGCCGCCGACTCCGCCTCACCGAGCCCCATCTCGCGCGCGGCCGCGCGGGGGTCCGCGCGGAACCGAGACCGGAAGGCGGCGTCCGACTTGATGGCGAAGAGGCACCGGTTCAGACGGTAGGCCGAGGCGGGTGGGAACCGGTAGTGCGCGGTCACGTTCACAGACTCGCCTCGCCTACGGGCCACTCGACGACCGCGTTGCCGTGATGCCACGACGGCTCGTAACAATAGGGGTCGGCCTTCGCATCGCCGACCGCGCCGAGCAGCGTGATCCACGTCCGCAGCTCGATGTTGCCGGCCCGGTCGAGCTCCTCGGCGGTGACCGCGGCGAGCTCGTGGCCCCGCCCCGCGCTCAAGAGGTCCAGCAGCCGCCGGTCGTAGTCGAACGCCGGCGAGGCGTAGCGGTCGGTCCCCGGGAAGTGGGACATGCCGCCCGAGGCCATGAGGACCACGCGCTCCGAGCGCGAGTCCAGGATCTCGCCGAGCGCGCGGCCCCACTCGTAGCAGCGCTTCGGCGTCGGCTGGGGCGGCAGGTAGACGTTGATGTGGAGCGGGACGAGGGGGACCGACGGGGCCGGCATCGTGAAGTGGAGCGGCACGTAGAACGCGTAGTCGAGCGGCGCGTCCTGCGTGTAGACGAGGTCGAACCCCCGCTCGATCCCCGCCTCGACGAGGGCGCGGGCCAGCGGCTCGTGGATCGGGAACCGGTACCGATAGCGCCCGAAGGTCCCCGCGCACTCCGCCCCCACGTAGACGGCGAGCGCGGGCACCGCGTTCAGGAAGAACGCCTCGATGTGGTCCCCGGCGATCACCGCGATCGCGTCCGGCCGGAGCGCCTCGAGCCGCTGCTTGACCCGCGCGAAGGCCGCGTGGACGCGCAGCACGAGCTCGCGGTCCTCGGTCTCGGGCCGGGCGAGGAGCTGCGGCGTGTGGGCGCACGCGAAGGCGCCGACCAGCATGGGACTCACGCCCCGGCCGCGGCGTCGATCACGTGCCGCGGGATGATGAGCCGCGCCGCCATGACGGGTCGCGGCGAGGTGCCGATCCGCAGCTCGCCGACGATCGAGAGCAGCATGTACGCCTCGCGGCGATCCATGCCCGTGCGCCCGACGAACCACTCGACGGCGCCACGGGCGGCGTCCTCGGTGGCGAGCTCGACGGTCGGGCCGAAGCCGAGGACCTGCACGGTGTCGTCCACCTCGAGGATCGGGCGGTCGAGCTTCCGTCCCTGCTGGAGCTCCACGCGGGCGCGGACCGTGGCGTCGCACTCGACGCCCGTGCCCGTGATGATCCCGTCGCTGATCGCGGCGTGCGGGTCGGCGAAGAACAGCAGCGCGCCGTCGACCATCACCGGCAAGTGGACCCGGCTCCCGGCGCGCACGTCCTTCTGGTCGAAGTCGCCACCGTAGGGCCCGGCGTACGCGGGCTTGTAGCCCTCCGTCGGCATCGTGGAGACCGTGCCCAGATTCGGGTTGAGCGCGATCGGGATGCGGCCGCCGAACCAGGCGCGGCCATCCTTCACGGGGCACGAGAGCGCCCACGGCTCGCCGAACTCCCGCCGGAGCACGCCGAAGTCCCGGAGGATCGCCGTCTTGCCCTCGCCGTGCGGGGTGATCTCGAGCAGCTCCACGACGATCGCGTCGCCCGGCTTGGCGCCGCGAACGCGCACGGGGCCGGCGATGGGCGCGAGCGGGTGGCCGTCGCACGCCGGCGTGAACGGCGTCGGGACGGTCCGGATGTCCTGCACATCGGCGAATGCCCCACGCACCTCGAGGGTGAACGCCTCGCCCGACGCCACCTCGAAGGCCGGCGGCGTGGAGGGGTTGACGTCGAACAGGTACCAGCGCTTGTCCGCGGTCGTCACGCCGTGAGCCTCCTCACGATCTCGTCGAACGCCTTGTCGGCCAGCACCCGTACCTCCTCACGCGTCAGGGGTTGGATGGGATGCGGGACGACGACCGTCCGATAGTCCGTCGCCCCGAGTGCCAGGGCCTGGGCGCGGGCCGCCCCGACGAACTCGGTCGAGACCACCGTCGCGGTCGGGATGCCGTGGTCTTCGAAGAACACGCCGTCGTGCACACTGCACGTGGTGCACGACCCTCAGTCGGCGAGCGCCTCGATCAGGACGTCGGTCCCGCCGACGATCTCCTGGCGGAGCGTGTCGGGTGCGGGCCGCGCGAAGGTCGGCTTCTTCTTCCTCACGATGGCCTTGGGCTTCGCGCGCTCGCGCAGGAGCTCCTCGATCCGGTCGAGGAGGTGGTCGCCCTTCGCCTTCGAGATGTCGAGCAGCGTGACGACCTTGCCGTCGAGGCTCGACGGCCGGCGGGCGGTCTTCCGCGGTTGAGCCACCGGTGCGGTCGGGTCCAGATACTCACTCATGCGCTTCCTCCCGATTGCGGCGTGCGAATGGGCCGAAACACGAGCGCCGAGCCCTTCGAGAAGGTCCAGCCGGGGACGATCGCCGAGAACCGACCCGCCGTCCCACCGGCCACCACGATCTTGATGTTGTCGGGCGACCTGAATTTCGGGATCGGCGTGGAGTCGTGCGCGGGATCCGCGAACTTCCGGAGCACGTGCTCGGGAAGCCCCTCGCCGCCGTCGCGGCCCGGGAGCAGCTCGCGGACCGGGCGCTGGAGGCGGCCCCAGAGCCAGCGGCGAACGTCGGCCTTGCTCCAGCCTGCGTCACCCAGGATCGTCACGTGCTCGGGAGAGAGGACGAGCAGCGTGTCGCCCCAGTGCGTCATCTTGTGGTGGGAGACGACGGCCAGGCTCGCCGCGAGCGTCGCCAGCAGATCCTCCGGCGTCCGGGACCGCGCATCGTAGACGCCGAGGGGCGCGTCGGCGGCGAGAACGGCGACGGTCGAGTCGCCCGGGGCGAACCCGTGCTCGACGGCGAGCGACTCCCAGGGGCTCGCCTCCTCCCGCTCGCCGATGCAGTAGGTGTAGCGGCCCGGGTGGGCGAGCGTGGACATGCTGACCTCGCCCGGCCGCGCGCCGCCGACGTTCACGCAGACGAGGCGGAGCGCGCGTCCGATGGTCGCGTTGGCGCGCCAGCCGGAGCCGAAGACGCCGGCGCCGCAGTTGACGTCGAGCGTGGCGCGGAGGGGGCCGTTGACGATCACGAGCGGGGCGGGGGCGTTCGTCGTCGCCGAGACGCCGTGGAGATCGAACACCTCATCGCACACGGCCTCGACGGCGGCGAGCACCACGGGCAGGTACTCGGGCCGGCACCCGGCCATGACCGCGTTGACCGCGACCTTCTCGACGGTGGCGCGGCCCCAGTTCGGCGGGACGAGCGCGACCAGCTCGTCGTGCCCGCGGCCCGACGCGGCGACCGCACGGTCGACACGAGCGCGGGTCGGCACCACCACGGGCAGGCCGTCTGTGACCCCACGCGCGTAGAGCTCCTCGATGAGGTCAGCGTCAAGCTCGGGGTCGGCCAGCGACATGAGGAGAGGCTAACACAGGAATCCTCCGACACCACGTCAGCGTCGGCATCGGGCCGTCCTAATTCGGGTCGGGGTCGATCAGCGCGGGATCCTCACGGATGGTCACCCAGTCCGTGCGCGCCTTGTCCCACTCCTGGACGATCAGCCCATACGACTCGAACAGCTCGCGGATCCGGACGGCGTCCCAGCCCATGACGTCTTCGAGGATGGGCACCAGAACGCTCAGCGCGCTCTCGCTGACGACCGTCCGTCTGGCGATCCGGGCGATATACTTGGCCTCGGAGACCGCGATGGTGAAGCCGCCGCGGTTGTTGACGTGCAGCATAACGTGGACGTCCGAGTTGCCGTCGCCGACGTAGACCGTGCGATGCGGACTGGTCTGGAGCGTCGCCTCGAGCTCCTCGACGATTGCCACCTTCCCAAAGCCGGCCGGAGCCTTCGCGATCGCGCAGATCTCGCCCGAGGACGGGTCGTAGTCGAACTCCGTCCCGTAAATGTGCTCCGGGGGAACGATCCCCGCGAGCGCGGCCTGCACGACGGCCTTCGGCGCCGCGGAGACCACGAAGAACGAAAAGCGGACCCCCTCGGCGCCGCGAGCGAGAAACTCGACAAAGTGCTTGACGTCCTTCTTCAGGCGCACCCGTTGGCCGGCTTGCACCAGATGCTCCGCACGGACACGGCGGAACTCAGGGTCGTGGCGGAGCAGGTAGGCGAGCTCGGCGCCCTGCTGCACGAGGTGGATGCCGGCGAGTCCCGCGACTTTTTGCGTAAACGCCGGCACGCCAATCAGCTCGCTCAGCACAAGGCCGGAGTCGTTGTAGCTCAAGGTCTGGTCGAAGTCGCAGGCGACGAGGTAGTGCCGGGTGACTGCTGCACTCATAGGCAGACGTGGCCCTCCGCCTCTTTAGATGCGCCGAGGACCCCACTCGTCGCACCGTCACCGTCGGGCCGCAGCGAGGCGCCTCGGGACGCGCTCACGTCCGCTTCGACGACGAGGATGTCCTTGGGCACGCGCTACCCGCGGCAGGCGCGGAAGTTCGCGTAGTCCCCCTGGGCGCTCGACTTGGTGTCGTCGGCGTCGGTGAGCACGGCGATGCCCGCCGGCGTGGGCGTCTCCGACTCGCCGAAGTACTTCTTGTAGTCGGCGAGCGCGTTCGCGCGCTCCTCGACCCAGTCGTCCCGGCCCGGGTCGCCGGCGCGGAGGACGAGTACCTGCGTGAGCCCGTAGTTCGAGTTCAGGTGGGTGCCGACGGGCGCCTTGGCGCTCCAGATGTACTTGACCGCCTTCGGTCCCGTGATGCGCGAGTACGGGACGAGCAGGTAGACGGCGAGCGCGCTGTCGTTGGTCCCCGAGTCGCGCTCGTCGGCGCCTCGCGGGAATTCGCGGGGCCGCCACGACCAGGCGAGGATCGGGTACGCGCCGAGATCCCACTCGACCTGTTTCGCCGCCTGGATGCCGAGCCCGCGCGAGGCCGCGCGCAGGAAGCGGAAGCCCTTCTCCTCGACGACCTTGTAGACGCTCTTGCCCGCGTCCTTTCGCGGCTTCCAGTCCGTCGGGAACTCGCCCACCGTGGCCTTCGCGAAGTCCTCGAGCGTGATGCACCGGGCCGGCGTCGCCGGCCCGGTCGGCGCCGGCGCCTGGGCCACCGCCGAGGCCGGTCCGGCGGTGAGCCACGCCGCCGCGAGCGCCACGCTGCTCGCTCTCATCGCCCCCGCCGCCACCAGTGGTGGACCAGGTTGTCCACGACCTCGCCGAGCTGGCCGATCGTCCGGCACTCGCGGACGAAGTCGCACGCGGGCGTGTAGAGCGGCATGACCGAGTCGCCGATGCCCCACCCCCACTGCCCCTCGGGGTTGAGCCAGATGATCCCTTTCACACGCTCGCGGATGAGCCGGAGGGCCCACGCCTGGGGGTCGTTGTAGTTGTTGCGCGCGTCGCCGAGGATCAGGATCGTCGTCTTGCGGTCGAGCGAGTCGAGCTCGGTCGTGGCGAACCGGTTGAAGGCGTAGCCGAAGTCCGAGCGGCAGTGGTAGTCCACGGGCGCGCCCTTGAGCGCCCACTCGATCGCCCGCTCGACCGGGTAGGTGCCGAACGCCTGCGTCACCTCGGCGATCTCCGACACGAACACGTAGGAGCGCACCCGGCTGAAGCACTCCTGGAGGCTCCACACGAGCTGGAGCATGAAGCGCGAGGCGTTCCGGACCGAGTCCGAGACGTCGCAGATCGTGACGAGCTTGGGCTTCTCACGGTGCCGCCGCTTGAGGAAGAGCTCCATCGGCACGCCGCCGTACTGGAGGCTCTTGCGCGTCGTCCGGCGCGTGTCGATCCGCCCGCGCTGCTCCTGGCGCTGGCGCAGCGCGAGCGCGTCCTTGATCTTGCGCGCGAGGCGCGCGACGACGTTCTTCATCTGAGCGATCTCGTCGGGCGTCAGCGCGAAGAGCGGCTTGTCGGACAGGACCTCGCGCGTCAGCTTCTCGCCCTGGCGGTACGCGCGCCGCTCGAGCTCGCGCTCGACGTGCTGCCGGATCATGCGCTTGAACGCCTCGAGGCGGAGCTCGAGGTAGTTCCGGATGCGCGCGAGCTGGCCCGGGTCGAGGCCGCGCGCCTCCAACAGCTTCATGATCTTCTCGAGGTCGGCCTCGATCGCCGACCAGTCGAAGCGGTCGGAGATCCGCCGCGAGAAGAAGCCCACCTGGAGGAAGTACATGAGGCGCTCGAGCCCGGCGTTCTGGCCCGAGGCGCGGATGGCCATCTCCATCTCGCTCCCGCCGCCGCGCATGAGGAGCTCGGTCAGCTCGTCGAGCTCCATCCCTTCCTCGGCCAGCATCCGGTCGACGAGGTCCTGGACGCGCCGGTCCTCGGGGCCGAGCGCCTTCTGGAGCCCCTCGCCCAGGGCCTCGAGGTCGAGGAAGTAGAGGTCGAAGAGCCGGTCGAACGTCGGCTGGTCCCGGAACTCCTTGATCAGCGTCGCCGCCAGCGTGGATTTGAACGCCTCGCGGTCGACCAGCCCGACCTCGGCGCTCGCGGCGAGCGCGTCGAGCGCCTCGGAGGGTGAGACACGGATCTCCGCGCGGCGGAGGTCGCCGATGAACTCGAGGATCCGCTCGTCCACGATTATTCGGCCAGGACCTTATCCAACGCGCCCTTCACGCGCTCGAGGTCCTTCTCGTGCTTCACCAGCATCGTCAGCGTGGACTCGACGAGCTCCGGCGCGAGCTCCTGCGCGTTCAGGATCACGAGCGAGCGCGCCCAGTCGAGCGACTCGGACACCGACGGGAGTTTCCGGAGGTCCATCGCCCGGATCTTCTGGACGGCGGCGACGACCGCGCCGGCGAGCTTCTCGGGGATCTCGGGGACCTTGAGCCGGATGATCGCCAGCTCGTCGGCGGGCGACGGGAAGTCGATGAACAGGTGCAGGCACCGGCGCTTGAGGCCGTCGGAGAGCTCGCGCGCGTTGTTGGAGGTCAGCACGACGAGCGGGATGTGCTTGGCCGTCACCGTCCCGAGCTCCGGCACGGACACCTGGAAGTCGGAGAGCACCTCGAGCAGGAACGCCTCGAACTCCGGCTCGGCCTTGTCGATCTCGTCGACAAGGAGGACGACCGGCGCCTCCGAGAGGATCGCGGACAGGAGCGGGCGCGGCGACAGGAAGCGGAAGGAGAAGAACGCGTCCTCCTGGCCGGCGATCTTGGCGACCGCGTCGGGCAGGGACGGCGCGTCCGCGATCAGCTCGCCGATGCGCTCGCGCAGGAGCTGGGTGTAGAGGAGCTGCTTGGCGTACTTCCACTCGTAGAGGGCCTTGCCCTCGTCGAGCCCCTCGTAGCACTGGAGGCGGATGAGCCGGCGGCGCGTGACGTCCGACAGCGTCTTGGCGAGCTCGGTCTTGCCGACGCCCGCCGGTCCCTCGACGAGCACGGGACGCCCCATGCGCGCCGCCAGGTAGACGACGGTCGAGATCCGGCGGCTCGCGATGTAGCGCGCATCCCGGAAACGCTGCTGGACGTCCTCCACGGACTCGAACATGCTGGCTCCCTTGGCGCGATGAATTCCGGTTCATTGTAGCAGGCCGGCGCGCCGGTCGGGTCGTCGATTGACTTCTCCTCGCGAGAGGCGGATAGTCGCCTCTCTTGCGACTACCTTGCGACGGAGTGGACACGATGACGCCGCCCGCGATCGACCCCGAGCACTTCCGACGGCTGGGACACGCGCTGGTCGACCTCGTGACGGATCATTTCGCCGGCATCCGGGAGCGCCCGGTGTTCCGCCCGATGCAGCCGGCCGAGCGCGCGACGCTCATGCAGGAGGCGCTCGGGGAGGCTGGCGCTCGCCCCGAAGTCATCATCGAGCGCTTCCGCACCGCCGTCCTCCCGCACGCCATGGGGAACGGCCACCCCCGCTTCTTCGGCTGGGTCAATTCCCCTCCAGCGCCGATCGGGGTCCTGGCCGACTTCCTGGCGGCCGCCATGAACCCGAGCTGTGCGGGCGGGGACCATGCGGCGATCTACGTCGAGCGCGCCGCCGTACGCTGGCTCATGGAGCTGATCGGCTTCCCGACCGAGGGGAGCATGGGGCTCCTCGTGAGCGGGGGCTCGGTGGCCACCCTCACTGGGCTCGCTGCCGCCCGCCACTGGGCCGCCGCCCAGGACGGGTGGAGCGTGCGTAACGAGGGCCTGCAGCATGGACGTCGGCCTTTTGTCCTCTACACGTCGGAGCAGGGCCACAGCTGCATCGAGAAGACGGCGGAGCTCCTGGGGCTGGGCACAGACGCGATCCACGCCGTGCCCGTCGACGAACAGTTCCGCATGCGGGTGCCAGACCTGCGCTCCGCCATCGCCGCCCACCGGGCAGCAGGCAAGCGCCCATTCTGCGTGGCAGCGAGCGCGGGCACCGTGGGCACGGGCGCTATCGATCCGCTGGCCGAGCTTGCCGACCTCTGCGGCGCCGAGCGCCTCTGGCTCCACGTCGACGGCGCCTACGGCGCGGTGGCCGCGGTCGGGGCCGGCCTCGAGCGTGCCGACTCCGTGGCCTTGGATCCGCACAAGTGGCTCTCCGTCCCCGTCGAATGCGGCGCCGTCCTGGTGCGCGACGGCGAGCTCCTTCGGCAGGCCTTCAGCCTGGTGCCCGCCTATCTGCGCACAGAGCCCGACCGTGGCTTCGGCGGGCTGCCGTGGTTTTCCGAGTATGGCGTGCAGCAGACCCGCGGCTTCCGCGCCCTCAAGCTGTGGATGACACTGCAGCACCTGGGGCGCAGCGGTGTGCAAGACCTCGTCGCGCGTCACATGGCCCTCGCCGAGCATCTGGCCCGCCTGGTGGACGCGTCCCCCGACCTCGAGCGGCTCGCCCCGGTCGGGCTCTCCGTCGTCTGCTTCCGCTACGCGCCGGCCCAGCTGCGCGGAGACGACGAGCGGCTCAATGCACTCAACAAGCGAGTGATGGAGACGGTGCAGGCCTCCGGCGCGGCGTTCTTGACCCAGACAACGCTGCGTGGGCGCTTCACCCTGCGCGCGTGCGTGCTGCACTATGCGACGACGGCGGCCGACGTGGCGGCTCTGGTGGACGTGGTGCGGCAGACCGGCGCGAGGCTCTCGGCTGAGCGGTGAGATAGGGGCGTCGCGGGCCGCGGGTACAATGCTCCATGCCCGACGCGGCCCGTTACCATCGCTTGCGGCTCGTCCTGGCGGCAGCCGGGCTCGCCCTCTCGATCGGCTTTCTGGCCGCCCTGCTCCTCACGGGCGCCGCCCACGCGCTCGCCCGCGCCGCGGCTGACGCAACGGCCAGCGCGTGGGGCCAGGTCGCGATCGTCGCGGTCGTCCTGGGGGCGGCGCGTGCCGTCCTCACCTTCCCGCTCGGGTGGATCCGGGGGTGGTGGCTCCCGCGACGCTTCGGCCTCCTCCACCAGAGCCTCCAGGGGTGGCTGGCCGATCGCGCCAAGGCCACGCTCCTCTCGGGCGTGTTTGGGCTCGCGGCGGTCGAGGTCGTTTACGCGCTCCTCGGCGCGACGCCGCTCTGGTGGCTCTGGGCGACGGCCGCGCTCCTCGCCGCCAGCGTGGCGCTCGCCTTCGTCTTCCCCATATGGATCGCCCCGCTCTTCTACCGGCTCACGCCGCTCGCCGACGCGGAGCTCTCCGCGAGGCTCTTGACGCTCGCGCGCCGTGTCGGCGTCCCGGCGGTCGGCGTGTGGGTCGCCGACCAGTCACGGAAGAGCCGCACGGCGAACGCCGCGCTCGTCGGGCTCGGCCGCACGCGACGCATCGTGCTCTTCGACACGCTCACCGCGCGGTTCACCCCCGAGGAGATCGAGTCCGTGCTGGCGCACGAGCTGGGCCACCACCTCCACGGCGACGCGCGTCGCGGCCTCGCCGTGCAGGGCGCGCTGATGCTCGCGAGCTTCTGGCTGGCGGACGCGCTGCTGCGCGCCGGCGCGCCCGCGCTCGGGCTGGCGGGACCCGCCGACCCCGCGGGGATGCCCTGGCTGGCGCTCGTGCTCCTGGCGCTCTCGCTCGTCGCGCTCCCGCTCGGCAACGGCGTCTCGCGCCGGATCGAGCGGCAGGCCGATGACTTCGCCCTGGCCGCGACGGGCAACCCCGGGGCGTTCATCGCCGCGATGGAGCGCCTCGCCGAGCTCAACCTCGCCGAGCGGCGGCCGAGCCGATGGAAAGAATTCGTCCTCTACTCGCATCCGGCGCTCGAGCGGCGGATCGCGCGCGCCAGAGGAGGTCTCGCATGACACGTCGTCGCACCCTCCGCACACTCGTCGAGGCGAAGCAGGGGCTCATCGTGCCCGGCGCTTACGACGGGATCTCCGCGAAGCTCGTGCAGCAGGCGGGCTTTCCCGCCGTCTACATGACCGGCTATGGCACCTCGGCGTCGCGGCTCGGTCTCCCCGACCTCGGCTTCGCCGGGCTCGCCGAGATGGTCGACCACGCGCGGAACCTCGTCGCGGTCCTCGACGTCCCCCTGATCGCCGACGCGGATACGGGCTACGGCAACGCGCTCAACGTCCGCCGCACGGTCCAGATGTACGAGGCGGCCGGCGTCGCCGCGCTCCACATCGAGGACCAGGTCACGCCCAAGCGCTGCGGCCACCTCGCCGGCCACCAGGTCATCCCGCGCGCGGAGTTCGCGGGCAAGATCCGCGCGGCGGTCGAGGCGCGGACGGACCCCGACCTGCTCGTCATCGCGCGCACGGACGCGATCTCGGCCGTGGACCTCGACGAGGCGCTCCGCCGCGGCGAGGCCGCGGCCAAGGCCGGCGCGGACGTGCTCTTCATCGAGGCGCCACGCGACCAGGCGCAGGTCGAGCGCGTCGCGCGGGCCTTCGACACGCCGCTCCTCTACAACTACGCGCCCGGCGGCCGCTCGCCGCTCCTGCCCTTCGCGCGGCTCCGGGAGCTCGGCTTCGCGATCGTGCTGCTGCCGGTGGACACGCTCCTCGTGGCGGTTCAGGCGATGCGTGACTTCCTCACCGCGGCGAAGGCGCGCGACGACGTGCAGGCGCTCAAGGACCGCTACATGCCGTTCCGCGACTTCAACGAGCTGATCGGCGTGAACGCGCAGCTCGCCCTGGCCGAGCGCTACGCGGACGGCGCGCGCTCCGCGACGTAGGCGGCGAGGGCCGCGTCCCACGGGCGGAGGTCGTCCTCGCCGAGCACCGCGAGGTTCGCGTGGGCCAGGACGGAGTACGCCGGGCGCCGCGCGCGCGCCCCGAACTCCGCCGACGTCACCGGAACGACCTCCGCCGCGACGCCCGCCAGCTCGAAGACGCGCCGGGCGACGCCGTGCCAGCTCGTCTGGCCAGCGTTGGTGAGGTGGTAGATCGGGTGAGCCGCCCGCGGGAGCACCCGCCAGATCTTCAGCGCGAGGTCACGCGTGTAGCTCGGGCCGAGCACCTGGTCGGCGACGACGCGGATCGGCTCGCCCCGACGCGCCAGGCGGAGCATGGTCTCGACGAAGTTCGTCCCGCCCTTGCCCGAGCTCTTGGCCAGGCCGAACAGACCGGCGACGCGGAAGATGACGACCCGCTCGCACCGCGCGAGCGCGAGCCGCTCGCCCTCGAGCTTCGACTCGCCGTAGACGTTGAGCGGGTTCGCCGCGTCGGACTCCCGGTAAGGCGCGGATCGGCGGCCGTCGAACACGTAGTCGGTGGAGAAGTGGACGAACGTGGCGCCCAGGGCCTGGCAGGTCGCGGCGAGTGCTTCCACCGCGCGGGCGTTCAGGGCGAAGGCGCTCTCCCGGTCGTCCTCGGCCTGATCCACGCGGTTGTACGCCGCGGTGTTGACGACGCACGTCGGTCGGAGGTCCGCCAGGACCGCGCGGACACGACCGGCATCGAGGACGTCGAGCTCGCGACGGGTGAGGGCGACGACCTCCCCGGGGCGGTCGAACGTCCTGACGAGATCGAACCCGAGCTGGCCGGCGGCGCCGATCACGACGTAGCGCGCGCGGCGGGGTTCGTCAGGAGGCGGGCTTGTCACCTGCTGCGGGTTGCGAGGTTTCGAGGGCGAGGGCCACGAGGTGGTCGAGGTGCTTGAAGTCGAACGGCTTGGGCACATACGCGAAGACGCCGCCGCTCAGTGCCTCGGCGGCGGCCCGGACGTCCTGGTTGCCGGTGATCATGATGACCGGGACCTTGACGCCGAGGCCGCGGATCTGCCTGAGGAGCTCGAGCCCGCTCATCCGGGGCATGTGCATGTCGAGGACGATGAGATCGTACTTCCCGCGCAGGAGCACGATCGTCGCGTCGGCGCCGTCGCGCGCGACGGCGACCTCGTAGGCGTGTCCGTGCTGGAACTGCTTGAAGAACTCCGTCAGCATCTCGACGACCGTACGTTCGTCGTCGACGATCAAGATCCGCTTGGTCACGTTGTTGGTCACGTTGGCAGTATAGCGCGGAGCAAAGCCGGCGGGCGACGCCGGGCGGGCGAGCTTCGCGGGGTCCTGCAAGGAGTCCGTCTTCTGCGCGTCGTGCACCGGGGGAGCACATCGCAATCCTGATACCAAGTCGGGATGGCGCGTAAGTGTTTGTTTCCCGAGTTCTTCCTGGAATCACGTTAGCGCGTGTCGGGCCAGGATGTCCGATCGCCATGTCAGCCATGTCACTCCGCCATGCTCGGGAGTGGGGCGGGCCTTGATTCCGGAGAGCGAGGCGCTTACCATCCCGTCGTCCTATGGCTCCAGAGGCCCGGCCAAGCGTGAAGCTCCTCGCGCTCGCCGCGCTGGTCGCGCTCACCCTGGGCGGCGCGGCGCTCTCGGTGTTCACCGTTGCCGCGGACCAGGTCGCCGTCGTGACCCAGTTCGGCAACCCCGTCCGCGTGGTCACCACCCCCGGGCTCCACCTCAAGTACCCGTACCCGGCCCAGAGCGTGACCGCCTTCGACCGCCGCCTCTTCGTCCTCGTGCCGCCGCCGAGCGAGTTCCTGACACTGGGCAAGCGGAACGTGGTCGCCTCCGGCGTCATCGTCTGGCGCATCAAGGACGCTCGCCGCTTCATGCAGACGGTCTTCGACCGGAGCGGCGCCGAGTCGCGCCTGAGCGACGTCCTGTTCGCCGAGCTGGGGGCCGCCCTGGGCAGGGCGCCGCTCGGCGCGTTTGTCTCGGTCGTGCCGGGCGAGTACCGGGCTGAGGCGATCCTGGCGGAGGTCGCGCGCCAGGTCCGCACGGTCGCCGGACGCGACTACGGGATCGACGTGGTGGACGTGCAGCTCCGCCGCCTCGACTATCCCGAGGTGAACCGGGTGGCCGTGTTCTCGCGCATGAAGTCCGAGCGGACCCAGGTGAGCATGAGGTACCGCTCCGAGGGCGAGGAGGAGGGACTCAAGATCCGGGCCGCCGCCGAGAAGACGAAGAGCTCCATCCTCGCCGAGGCCTACAAGCTCTCGCAGAAGGCCAAGGGCGAGGGCGAGGCGCGGGCGGCCAGGATCTACGCCGACAGCCTGAATCGCGCGCCTGGGTTCTACCGGTTCGTCCGCGGCTCGGAGGCCGTCAAGAAATCCATCGACAAGGAGACGACGCTCGTGCTGCCCGTGGACGCCGACCTCTTCCGGCTGCTGCTGGACAGCCGCTTCCGCTTCCCCGAGGAGTGAACGGCGCCCGGCCGCACGGACGAAAAGGGGGTGAGAGAGTTCCAGGAAGCAGTGGGCCAACGATGTCCCGCGCGACCCTGAAAGGAGCGACCATGTGCCGCACGCGTAGCCGAATCGGTCTGGCTGTCCGGTGCTTCGCCCTCGCCGTCCTCGTGCTGATGCTCGCGGTGCCGGCATCCGCGAAGACGGTCCGGTACGACCCCCAAGTCGTCTACTACACGTACTGCTTCTCTCACCCGCCGGCGATGCGCATCGCCTCCGGCGACACCGTCATCACCAAGACCCGGGACGCGTCCAACGACGCCTTCAAGCCGACCGATAAGACGATCGCCGCCGGCAACCTCGACCTGTCCCGTGTCAATCCTCAGACGGGGCCGTTCTACGTCGAGGGCGCGGAGCCCGGCGACACGCTCAAGGTGAAGATCGACCGCATCAGCCTCAACCGCGAATGGGGCTGGGGCGGGGCCATCCCGTACTTCGGCGCGCTCGCGCCCGAGTACAAGACGATGATGATCACGCCACCCGTGCAGGACACGCTCTTCGTGTGGCAGCTCGACGCGCGGCGCATGGTCGGCACGCTCCCCATGCCCAAGAGCAAGATCGGCAAGGTCGAGATTCCGCTCCGGCCCTTCTTCGGCACGATCGGCACGGCGCCGTACGGCAAGGAGTGCATCAGCTCTCTCGTGCCGGGCACCCACGGCGCCAACATGGACTTCAACGAGGTAGTGCAGGGCGTCACCATGTGGTTCCCGGTCTTCGAGCGCGGGGCCCTCTTCATGCTCGGCGACGGCCACGCCGCCCAGGGCGACGGCGAGATCATGGGCGCCGCCGTCGAGACCTCGTTCGACGTCCAGTTCACGGTGGAGGTCATCAAGGGCAAGAAGATCAACTGGCCCCGGCTCGAGAATGACCGGTACATCATGTCGATCGGCAGCACTCGCCCGCTCATGGACGCGCTCAGGCTGGCCTGCTCGGACCTGATCGACTGGCTCGCGACCGACCACGGCTACGACAAGACGGAGGCCTACCAGCTCCTCGGCCAGCAGGCCGTGATCAAGGTGGCCAACGTGGTCGACCCGCAGTACTCGGTGGCCTGCGCCCTCGACAAGAAGTATCTGCCCAAATAGGGTGAGCCGAATCGCACCGTCGTTGGTGGGTCGGGGCCCGGTCGTGAGCCGGCCGGGTCCCGACCCGCGACCCCCGCGGAGAATCACGGCGTGATCGCGTTCCTCCTGCAGGTCGCCCTCGAGATCTGGTCGATCCTCCAGGAGGCCTCGGCCTACCTCCTGCTGGGATTCGTCCTCGCCGGCGGCCTCGCCGTCCTCGTGCCCGCGGGCACGCTGATGCGGCTCTTCCGCGCCGGCCGGATCAGGTCCGTGCTCTGGGCGTCCGCGATCGGGACGCCCCTGCCCCTCTGCTCGTGCGGGGTGCTCCCCACCGCGCTCGGGCTCGCGCGGCAGGGCGCCACCCGGGGCGCCACCGTGTCCTTCCTCATCTCGACGCCCGAGACGGGCGTTGACTCGATTGCGCTCAGCTGGGCCCTGTTGGACCCGATCATGACCGTGTTCCGCCCGGTCGCGGCCTTCCTGACCGCGGTCGTGGCCGGCATCGCCACCAACCTGTGGGGCGTCCCGCACGGCGCCGCGGCGGAGGCGGGAGGGCCACCCGCGGCGGAGGCGGCCCCTGGCGCCGAGCTCGGCCCCGACGTCCACCTACCACGCGGAGGTGCCGAGGCCTCGCCCCGGCAGCACGCCGCGCGCCTGCGGCGGGTCTTCACGTACGCCTTCCGGGATCTCCTCGACGAGATGGCGCACTGGCTCGTGTTGGGCATCGTGCTGGCGGCCATCGTGGCCGTGCTCCTACCCGCCTCGCTCATCGAGCGCTATTTGGGCGGCGGGTTCTCGACGATGCTCGCGATGCTCCTGATCGGCATCCCGATCTACACCTGCGCCTCCGCCTCCACACCGATCGCGGCCGCGCTGGTTCTCAAGGGGCTGAACCCGGGGGCGGCGCTCGTGTTCCTCCTCTCGGGCCCCGCCACCAACGTCGGCACCATCGTCGTGCTCCTCAAGTTTCTCGGCCGCCGCGTGGTCGCCATCTACCTCGCCTCCATCGCCGTCGTGAGCCTGCTCGCCGGCTACGCCCTCAACTGGATCTACGCGCGGTGGGAAGTGAACCCGGCGGCCACCTTCGGCAAGGCCGGCGGGTTCGTGCCCGAGCCGGTCAAGATCGCGGCTGCGGTCGTGCTGACCGGCCTCCTGATCTCGAGCCTCTGGCGCACGCCGGTCCCCGAGGAGTGGGGGCGGCTCTCCGACAGGCTCGCAGGTCTCATCGGCTTCCGGCTCACGGCCCGGCGGCTGGGGGTGCCAGCCGCGGCGGCGCTCGTGGTTCTCTACCTTGGCAGCGGCTTCTTCGCGGTGGGTCCCGGTCAGGTCGCGGTGACGACCCGCTTTGGGAGGATCGTGGCCCCGGAGTTGGGCCCCGGGCTCCACTACCGTTGGCCCTGGCCGGTCGGGGAGCACCGCATGATCCAGCGTGACCTCGTGCGGCGGATCGAGGTCGGGTTCAGGACCGAGCCACGACGGGACACGCTCGAGCGTGCGCTCGCGCGGGACCTCACGCTCGCCGGGCCCCGTTTCCCCGTGCCGCCGGCCGGCACGACGGGGTTCTGGTTCCAGAAGGAGCGCGTCCCTGACGAGGCGCTCCTGCTCACCGGCGACGAGAACATCATCGAGATAGGGTTCACCGCTCAGTACCGCGTCCAGGACCCGGTGGCCTTCGCCTACACGGTGGCGGACCCGGAGTCCGTCGTCCGCAACGTCACGATGGCCGCCCTCCGGGCGACCGTCGCCACCATGAAGGTGGACGGGGTCTACTCCACCGAGCGCGGCGCCATCGAGGCCCGGGTGCTTCGCGACGCCCAGGCCCTGCTCGACGCCTACCGCGTCGGCGTACACATGGTCGCGGTGAGCCTGCTCAGCGTCCACGCCCCTGAGGAGGTCCACGGCGCGTTCCGCGACGTGGCGAGCGCCCAGGAGGACAAGGCCCACATCATCGACCGGGCCTCCGCATTCGCCAGCGAGGCGGTGAACCTCGCCGAGGGCGACGCGGCCGCGATGGTGCAGTCGGCGCTCGCCTTCAGGGAGCAGAAGATCCTCGAGGCGGAGGGTGACGCGCTGGCCTTCAGCCTGCGCGAGAAAGAATACCGGCGGGCCCCCGACGTGACCCGCTTTCGCCTCCACCTCGAGACCCTCGAGGAAGCGCTCCCGCCGGCCCAGAAGATCCTCCGGCCGGTGGGCAGGGACGTCAAGGAGTTCGACCTCTGGCTCCTGCAACCGTTCGCGGGGAAGAAGGCGCCGTGATCCCCCGCGCGGTCGCCGCGGCGCTCGGGACGGCGCTCCTGGCCCTCGCCCTGTCCGCCTGCGTCGCCGTCGTCGACGTCACGGAGTACGGCGTCGTCACGCGCTTCGGGCGAGTCGTGCGGGTCGTGACCGAGCCCGGCCTCGTCCTCAAGCTCCCCTTCCCGATCGACCGCGTGACGCGGCTCGACCGCCGGCTGCTGACCTTCAAGCCCGTGACCGCCGAGTACCTGAGCGAGGACAAGAAGAACCTGATCGTCCACAGTCTGGTGACGTGGAGGATCGTCGACCCCGTGCGGTACCTCGCGACCGTCGGCGAGCGCGCCGCCGCCGAGCGCAGGCTGGCCGATCTCGTCCTGGCCAGCATCGGTGGTGTGCTCGGCCGCCACTCGTCAACCGCGCCGATTTCGCTCGACCCTCGGCGGGCCGGGCTCGAGCGGGTGAGTGGGGAGATCCTCGCCGAAGCTCGTGCCGCCGCCCAAGCCGCATACGGCGCCGACATCGTCGACGTCCGGCTCCGCCAGCTGAATCTGCCGGAGCAGAACCGTGCGAACGTCTTCGCCCGAATGCAGGCCGAGCGAGGCAAGATCGCGATGAGCTTCCGTTCCGAGGGCGAGCGGGAGTCGAAGAAGATCGTGGGCGAGGCCGAGCGCGAGAAGGCCCGCATCACGGCCGAGGCCTACCGGGAAGCCGAGCGGACCCGGGCCGAGGGCGACGCCCAGGCCATGCGGATCTATGGGGAGGCCTTCGGCCGGAACCGGCAGTTCTACAAGTTCCTGCGCACGCTCCAGGCCTACGAGAAGATCCTCGACAGCAACACGACCCTCTTCCTGCCCGCTGACGCCGACGTCCTGCGAGTCCTGAAGGACGAGCGCCCGCCCGGCGCGGCACGGTAGCCGATGCGGCTCGAGACCGACGACGTCGAGGCAGTCGCTGGCGCGGCCAGGCCCGGAATCGCCGAGGCGCTACGGCGCCGCCTCGCCGGCGGCCGCGGCCGGCGCTGGATCGCACCGCTCGTCCTCGTCGCGGTCGCGATCTACCTCGGCTCGGGCGTCTTCACCGTCGCCGCCGACGAGCAGGCGGTCGTCCGCCGGTTCGGGCGGGTGACCGCCCGGCTCGGCCCCGGCATCCACTACCGCTTGCCGTGGCCGGTCGACCGCGTCGACGTGCTGAAGACCACCACGGTCATGAAGACCGGCGTCGGCTTCGACCTCCCGGAGGGTGAGGCGCCGACCGTCAGCGGGATGGAGGTGCTCACCGGCGATACCAACATCATCAGCGTGGCTATGACGCTCCAGTACGTCATCCGCAACCCCGCCGCGTTCCTCTTCGACGTCGAGAGCCCGCAGGCGCTCATCGGAAGCGTTGCCGAGAGCGTGCTCACCGAGACCGTGGTCGGCATGCCGGTGGACGAGGTGCTCACGACGGGGCGGCTCGCCGTCCAGGAGCGTGTCAAGGTCCGGACGCAGGAGATCCTCGACCGCTACGGCAGCGGCGTCCTCCTCACCTCGGCCACTATCATGACGATCGCCTTGGACGGCTCGGTGGCCCGGGCCTTCCAGGACGTCGCCAACGCCGGCGCCGACCGGGAGAAGAAGATCAACGACTCCCGGTCCTACGCCAACACGCTCTTGCCCAAGGCGCGCGGCGAGGCGCGCTCGATGGTCCTGGCCGCCCAGAGCTACAAGGAGCAGCGGGTCGCGGAGGCGATCGGCAACACCACGCGCTTTCTCGAGCTGCTGGTCGAGTACCGCAAGGCGCCGGACATCACTCGGAGCCGGCTCTACCTCGAGGCGGTGGAGAAGATCCTGCCCAGGGTCAGGAAGTTCGTGATCGACTCTCGCCAGGGCCAGCACCCCGTGAACCTGCGCTTCGGCCCGCCCCAGCCCTGAAACGCCGCAGACGCCAGAGCCAGCGAATCGGCGCGTGCGCCCATGGGGACATCCGTGTAGGCGCAATCGGGGGAACACCCGATTGACCTGACGAACGGGGGAGGCCTAGCGTGTCTGGGACGCGTGAAGCTCCTGAAAAAGGAGACGCCCTTGGAACGGACCAGGCTTTTCCTCGCCGCGCTCCTTCTCGGGGCAGTCCTCGCGGCCAACCCGCAACCCGCGAGCGGACAACAAGCCGGTGCGACACCCTACTACCTGTACGACCGCGGCGATGGCATCCCCACGTCGCTGTTGGGCACCTACGTGCGGAAGAACGAACTTCTCTTCTACTCGTTTTATGAATACACGCGGGATTCAACCTCGGAATACAAGCCGAGCGAGCTCGGCTTCAGCGGAAACCAGGATTTTTTCGGCAAACGGGAGGACCACGAGTTCCTCCTGTTCTTCGCCTACGGGTTCACCGACTCGCTCGCGGTGGAGTTTGAATCGGCTGTCTACACCGTCGCGACGCTGAAAAAGGCGAGCAACGATTCCTCCAACATGCCCAACCGTCTGCGAGAAGACGGGCTCGGCGATACCGAGGCGCAGATTCGCTGGCGGTGGATGCAGGAGACGAATTACCTGCCCGAGGGGGTCTTCTTCTTCAAGACCGTCTTCCCCTTGCAGGAGAACAAGAAACTGATCGGCACCCAAGAGTGGGAACTCTCGCCGGGGCTCGTCTTCACCAAGGGCTTCCCCTTCGGAACGCTGGCGGGCAGGTTCTCGTTCCTCTACACGACCGGGGAGCAAAACTTCGAGTTCAGCGAGTACGGGGTGGAATACATCAAGCGCCTCTCCCCCAACTGGCGCGTCGCCCTCGCGTTCGAGGGCGAGCAGGACGAACAAGCGATCATCGGCGAGGTGCAGTACGCGTTGAGCAAGAACGTCATGCTCAAAGTCAACTGCGGATTCGGCCTGACCAAGAAGGCGCCCGACTTCGCGCCGGAGATCGGTATCCTGTTCTCCTTCTGAAGTGATTGTTCTTGCGGCACCTCCTCAGGAACTCTTCAGGGAGTGAGCGCGCCTCCAAACGCGGCGCCCATGGAGAAACAGAGGAGAATCAACGACCACTCTGCCAGGCTCGTCGTCATCATAATGGCACGGAGAGCGTCAGTCAGTTTACCCCGCACACAAGGAGAGAGCCCTGATGGTTACGTCAGACGACCGCTGCAGCGAGGAGAACCGGCCGCGCTCTGGTCTCAATCGTCGCGAATTTCTTCCCTTCCTCGGCGCGGCCACCCTCGTGACTGTCGCGCCTCGCGCGCTGGCCGCTGCGCCCTCCCGGGGAAGCCACTCGGGCGACGACGACCGGGCCGAGGACCGGTTCGTCTACGTCGGCACCTACACGGCTCCAGGCATCGCGCCCGGCGGACACGTGCCGAGCACGGCTGTCGGCATCTACGTATTCAGGATGAATGGGGACGACGGCGGGCTGACGCCCATCGAGGTGGTGACGACCGACAATCCATCGTTCCTGGCGCTCGATCCGTCGTTGACGCATCTCTACTCCACCAACGAGAACGGCGCCGATGGACACAACGTGCCCCTCGGGCGCGTGAGCGCCTATGCCATCGACAAGCGGAGCGGGACGCTGAGCTTGCTCAACACTGCACTGACCAACGGAACCTTCCCCGCTCATCTGAGCGTGCACCCGTCCGGGAAGTACCTGCTCGGCTCGAACTACGGGACCGGCAACTTTCCGATCTATCGAATCCTGGCCGATGGTTCGATCGGCGCGAGGACCGACGACTTCCACGACGCAGGGAACGGGACCGGACCCAATCCAGACCGCCAGGAAGGGCCACACGCCCACCAAATCCTCACCGATCTCGATGCGCGTCACGTGTTCGGCGTCGACCTGGGCGCCGACAAGGTCATGGCGTGGAACCTTGACCTGGACACAGGCAGGCTGAGCCCGAACACCGTGCCGTCGGCGCCGGTCGCCTCGGGCTCCGGGTGCCGCCACATGGCCTTCCACCAGAGCCGGGAGTTCGCGTACGTGCTCGACGAGCTGGTCTCGTCCATCACCGCCTTCCATTACGATCCGACGCGCGGGGCGTTCATCTGGCTGCAGACCATCTCGACCCTGCCGGCGGGTTTCACCGGCTTCAACACCACCGCGGAGATCCGCATCCATCCGAACGGGCACTTCCTCTACAACACGAACCGCGGCCACAACAGCGTCGCCATGTTCCGGATCGACCCGGACACGGGCAGGCTCAACGTGATCGGTTGGGAATCGACGCGCGGGGACTGGCCGCGCGGCATGAACATCGACCCCTCGGGGACCTTCCTCTACGCGGCCAATCAGAACTCCGACACGATCGTGATTTTCAGGCTTGATCGGTCGAACGGCACGCTCCACGCTACCGGTGAAGTCGTCCACACCCCAACGCCGGTCGACGTCGAATTCGGCCCACAGGCGTAGCGTCGGCCGAATCAATGGTGCGCCCGGCAGGGATCGAACCTGCGACCTTCGGATTCGAAGTGCGTCACGCCCGTGTGCGACCGATGACGACCTGCCGTGCCCCAAGACGTTATATCACCGACTTACAGCGAGGGCCGCCGCGACCGGATAGGACGGGCGCGGCCTGATTGTGATGCAGAACCGGCACCAAAACCGGCACCGTGGCCTCTGGCCAGGCGTCTGGCCATAGGATACTGGCCCGCCTCATGACTCCGCCCGTTCGCTCTCGTATCGGGCTTTGACGCGGCATCCAAGTTTTTGTATATTGTGTCATGGCCGAAAAGCCGCTGATCTGGCTCGGGGACTCCCGAGACAAGATCAGGGGCTTTCCAGACGCCGCCCGGCAGATTGCCGGATTCCAGCTCTGGCGAGTGCAGCGCGGCCTGGAGCCGAACGATTGGAAGCCGATGCCGAGCGTCGGGCCGGGCGTCCAGGAGATCCGCATCCACACTGGCGCAGAGCACCGCGTCTTCTACATCGCCAAGTTTGCCGAGGCGGTCTACGTTCTTCACGCCTTTGAGAAGCGGATGCGGCGGACACGGCAGAATGACCTCGATCTCGCCCGGCATCGCTTGGGCCTGCTACTCAAGCAGCGAGCGCGCTGAAAGGGACAGGTGATCCGTGAGGAAAGTGAAGCTGACCCGGTCGACTGGTAACGTGTTCCGCGACCTTGGTTTCCCGCCTGACGAGGCTCTGCACCTCAAGGTCCGCTCAGAACTGATGATGAGCCTCCAGAAGGCGATTGCGGCGCGCGGGCTGAAGCAGAGCGAGGCTGCCGAGCTTCTCGGCGTCACTCAGCCTCGTGTCAGCGACCTCCTGCGCGGTCGAATCGACCTCTTCAGCATCGACACCTTGATCGACATGCTCGCCAAGCTCGGGATCCGCGCCAAGGTCGTCCTTCAACCCTCTCGGCGGCGTGCCGGAGTCGCCTAAGGCTGGCGGTCAGCAGCCGGGGGGCTCCGCCCGAACTTGATTGCTGTGTGCGTAGCGGCTGTCCCGCGATCAACGGCCCCGTGGGGCGGGGAGTCCCTCCCCTCCGAGGCCTCCCTCAGAATCGGTCGCGGGCGGAAGTCCGCACTCTAAGAGCCGCAACTTCGGCGTGTGGCGCCGCCGCTCGAACCGCGATCAGTCCGACACGGCCTTCCCTCTTATGAGCGCGTCTAAAGATCGAGGCCTTGACAGACCCCCGAATTCACATCGGGCGCTTCCGGCGGACCGGGAGCGCCCGACGCGTCTACGTCTGGCGCCTGCGGATTGCTGTGGTGAGTCGCAAACGCCCCGCTTCCGCCGGCTACCAGTGCGGCGAGATGTCAACCGCCGGGTTGTTCGTCAGCCTCGTTTGGGCCGTGCCATCGCCGTTCATGACGTAGATCTCAAAGTTGCCATCCCGCCTCGTCGCGAAGACGATCATGCCGCTTGGCCCCCACGCCGGCTCGGCGTCGATCGCGGCGTCATTCGTTAGACGCTCCACTCCTGTGCCGTTCGCATTCATCACGTAAACGTCGCCGTTTCCGCTCCGACCGCTCCCGAACGCGATCTTGCTCCCGTCCGGTGACCAGGACGGGGAGGCATCGATCGCCGGGTGAGACGGGCAAAACCCAGGAGGTGAGGGATGGCGAAGGGGCGGAAGGTACGAGGGGTGTTCTGGCGGCACGGCGAATGGTGGATACGGTGGGCCTGCACGCTGGGGCATGACCACCGCACGCCGAGCGGCGACTCGAAGACCGCTGCGGCTGAGGAGCACAAGGCGAGGCGGGCGGAAGTCCGTCAGGCGCGGAAGGCCGGGCGTGAGTCCTGTCCGCGCTTGCTCCGCCGTGACCGGCCGGTGCTTTTCGAGGAGATTCTCGACGACTACACGCAGTACAGCGAGCGCACGAAACGGTCTCACAACAACGACCACGCCAAGGCCGAATGCTTCCAGGCACTCTTCCGCAACCGGATGGCGGTCGACATCACGCCGAGGGAGATCGAGGACTTCCGCGCCTCGTTCGGCGATGGACGAGCCATCGCCACGGTCAACCACTACTTGAAGTTTGTGAAGGCGGTGTTCAACCGCGCGATCCGTCAGGGCCGGCTCACCAACAATCCAGTGACCCCAATCAAGCTCGCGCGAGAGCACAACGCCCGCAATCGCTGCCTGAGCCCCGAGGAGGAGGCACGCCTTCTCGACGCCGTACCTGCGTGGATGCGCCCGCTCATCACCGTCGCGCTCCACACCGGGATGCGGTTGGGCGAGCTGCGCGCGCTCCAGTGGGAAGACGTGGACGAGAAGACCGGCAGCATCCGGATTCGCCGCGACAAGGCTGGCGACGGCCGATGGGTGGCGATGAACAGCGTCGTTCGAGAGGCGCTCCATACGATCAAGCGCGAGCGCAAGGTCCTCGGCCCGTTCGTGTTCTGCTCGCCCGAGGGGAAGTACCTGCACAACTTCGAGCGGTACTGGCGGCCGGCCGTCACGGCGGCGAGGATCCCCAACTTCCGCTTCCACGACCTCCGCCACACGTTCGCCAGCCGCTTGGCGATGACCCCCGGGGTCGACCTCTACACGGTCCAGCGCGCCGGCGGCTGGAAGACACCGATTATGGTGCAGCGGTACGCTCACCTGAGTCCTGATCATATTCGCGCCGCGGTCGAGAAACTCGCCCAAGGCACATCGAGCGCCGCAACCGGCACCAAAACCGGCACCGCTGAGGCATAGCGTGCGAGGCATGCGCGTTCAAGTGCTTGAAAGAACATGGTGCGCCCGGCAGGGATCGAACCTGCGACCTTCGGATTCGAAGTCGAGGGCCGGTGATGAGCCGGCCCTCTCCTCTTTCCGCGATCTTCCGTGTAACCGCGCGACCCGTCTACGCGTTCGCTGGCTGATCGCTCGCGACATACACGTACTCAGCCGACTTACGCGCATTCAACTTCGCACGGTTTTCGGAGTCGGATAGCGCAAAACAACGCACGCGATCGGGCGCCGCGTGTCTACCCGAGTTTGCTCGTTCCAAGCTTGACGTCCCTGCCTGCAATGTCCTTAGATCCGCCAGTGTCGCGAATCGCAGCTCGCACCTTCCGCTCGACGTCCGGCGGGATCACAGCCATACCGTGAGCGCTCTTGGCGTGGTCAGCGGCCTTCTTCATCACCTCGGCCTCGTCCCTGCCTTCGGCCACGAAGCTGCAGCCCCGCATCTTCGGGTCAACATCAGCGCACTTCAGTTGCTTCGCCATGTCGTCCCTCCTTACGCAGAGTCACCTTCACTTCAATCATCGCGCATGGACGCGCCGGAGCCCAGCCTATTTCTGGATACGTCCTAACAG
>Ga0209469_1000022_pt1 | contig 92249 bp, 85 predicted proteins | sample GraSoiAngelo_123_FD_185880 | JGI IMG/M metagenome (GOLD analysis project Ga0209469, IMG submission 185880) | Grasslands soil microbial communities from the Angelo Coastal Reserve, California, USA - 14_0927_02_40cm (SPAdes) (version 2) | ecosystem: Environmental > Terrestrial > Soil > Grasslands ... | reverse complement strand
TTTCGCACGCGATTTCATCCTAGGGAGGGCGCTAAAAACTGCCGATGTGAGAATCAGAGGCGAGACCGAACCGCTGTCATGCGAGGGCGGGGACGACGCGGCGGATGAAGTCCTCGACCATTCGCTGGTCGATCCCATATCCGAGGATTCCGTCGAGTCGGTCGATGAGCTTCCCGCCCCGGAACAGGGCGAGGGTCGGGACCACTTCGACGGCGTATTCCTCCCACAGGGGATTCTCTTCGTCGTCGAGGTACACGGCCGCGAAGCGCCACGGCCTCGAGGACGCGAGCTTCTCGAATTCCGCATGGAATCGTCGGCTGAACGGACACCACGTCGCCCAGAACATGACGACCGTCGGCTCCGGCGACTCCACGATCGATTTCTGGAAACCGTCGGGATCGCGGACCTTCAGCATGCTACCCGATAAGACCCGGCCGATGGCGATAAAGCTTCACCCGTGGAAATTCGTGGCGCCGCATGGGTGTTGAAGCAAAGGCATATACCCGGTCCTCCGGATACGCGCGCCCGCTCTCGCCTCTCGAAGGGATGGAATGGGTTCTTCGCCCGTCGTGTCGGAGGAGGTCCGCTCCTACTTCGGTCGCCTCGCGTCACAGGTCGACGCGACGTACGCCATCGCCCGGGCTGCGCGGGCCCGCGGCTTCGACCCCGAACTCGACGTGGAGATCCCCCTGACCGACGACCTCGCCTCTCGGGTCGAGCGCTTGCTCGAACATTACGAGGTCGAAGGCGTCGCCCGTCGCATCCGGGAACTGGCGAAGCACCACGACCGGGAAGAGCTCGCGATCCTCGTCGCCAAGGAGATGGCCCTCCGCCCCGCGGCGAGCAAGGAGAAAGCGGTCGAGCGAGCCGTCCGCGTCGGCCTCGCGATCCTGACGGAAGGCATCCTCGTCGCGCCCCTCGAGGGCCTCGCCACCGTGAAGATCAAACGGAACCGGGACGGGACCTCGTACGTCGACCTGTCGTACGCCGGCCCGATCCGATCGGCGGGCGGCACCGGGCAGGCCCTCAGCGTCCTCATCGCCGACGTCGTCCGGCGGGAGCTCGGCATCGGCCGATACCAGCCGGCCCGCGAAGAGGTCGAGCGGTTCAAGGAGGAGATCCCTCTCTACCGCCAGGTGCAGCACCTCCAGTACACGCCCTCCGAGGAGGAGATCTCGCTAATCGTCTCGAACTGTCCCGTCTCCATCAACGGGGAGGGGACCGAGGACGCGGAGATCAGCGGGTTCCGAGACCTCCCCCGGATCGAGACGAACCGGATCCGCGGCGGCGCATGCCTCGTGATTGCGGACGGCATGTGCTTGAAAGCGCCGAAGATCCTCAAGCATGTCCGGAAGCTCCGCATCGACGGGTGGGAGTTCGTGGCGGCCTACGTCGAGCAGAAGAATGCGGGACCGGAGGAGCTCACGGAAGACAGCGGGGTCGAGCCGAGCGAGGTGTTCATCCAGAATATCGTCGCGGGCCGACCGGTCCTCTGCCATCCCAGCCGCCCCGGCGGCCTCCGCCTCCGATACGGTCGGACCCGGGCCACGGGCCTCGCGGCCGTCGCCCTGCATCCCGCAACGATGCACATCCTCGACGACTTCATCGCGGTCGGGACGCAGATCAAGACGGAACGACCGGGGAAGGCGGGCGCGGTGACGCCCTGCGACACGATCGAAGGGCCCCTCGTCGTCCTCGACACGGGCGATTTCATCGAGGTCCCCGATGCCGCGGCGGCGAAACGCCTCGCCGGCCACGTCCGGGTGATCGCGGACCTCGGCGAGATCCTGATCCCGTTCGGCGAATTCTTGGAGAACAACCACGTGCTCATGCCCGGCGGCTTCTCCCTGGAGTGGTATGGGCTCCTCCTCCAGGAGGCCCTCGGCTCCCTCCCAGAAGGATGGGAGGCCGCATCGGCCGCGCAGGCGATGGCGTGGTCCCGCGACCTCCGTATCCCCCTCCATCCGCGACACAACCTATTCTTCCACGACCTGACCGTAGAGGAGTTGAGTCGCCTCCGGGAGCGAATCGCCATCGACGGACGCCTCGAGGGAGGCCGCCTCTCCGTCCCGGCCGAGGAGGCGTTTCGGGAGCCGCTCGTCCGGCTGGGCGCCTTGTACTCCGTGCGAGCGGGCCGCCTGATGCTCGAACGCCACACCGACGTATTGCTCGCGACGCTCGGGATCTCGGAGCGGGACGGAGCCCTCCATCTCGCGCCGAATCCGGAGGAGGCCGATCCGCTCGCCTTCGTGAGCCGGTTGGCAGGCTTCCCCGTCCGGGCCCGGGCCCCGACTCGGATCGGCGCGCGGATGGCCCGGCCCGAAAAGGCGGCACCGCGGAAGATGCAGCCCGCCCCCCATTCCCTCTTCCCGATCGGGCATGAGGGGGGTGCGCAGCGGCTCCTGCTCGATGCGGCCGCGAAGGACGCCATCGACGTCGAGGTGGGCCTCCGCATCTGCTCCTCCTGCGGCAAGCGGTGGTTCCTCCCGAAGTGCTCGTGCGGCGGCCACACGGTCGCGCGCAACGGGCCCGCGCGGCAACGCGTTCCCCTCGCGGAGGTCCTCCGGACCGCGCTCGACCGTCTCGGCGAACCGAAGCCGGCCGAAATCAAGGCGGTCCAAGGGATGATCTCGAAGAACAAGACGCCGGAGCCGCTCGAGAAGGGGATCCTCCGCGCGAAACACGAGATCTACGTGTTCAAGGACGGCACGACTCGATTCGACATGACGAACCTGCCGCTCACGCACTTCACACCGAAGGAGGCGGGGATCTCGGTCGACGAGGCGCGCCGACTCGGGTACTCGCAGGATGGCAACGGCCGTCCCCTGGAGAGGGAGGACCAGGTCCTCGAGCTACGGCCTCAGGACATCCTCCTCGCCCGGTCCGGAGGGGAATACCTGGTCCGCGTGGCCGCCTTCGTCGACGATTTGCTCGAGCGACTGTACGGCCTCGCGCGCTTCTACGACGCAAAGACGCCCCAGGACCTCCTGGGCCATCTCGTCGTGACGCTCGCGCCGCACACGAGCGGCGGCGTGCTCGCCCGAATCGTCGGATTCACGGATGCGAATGCCTGCTTCGCCCATCCCTATCTCATCGCCGCCCGACGTCGGAACTGCGACGGCGACGAGGATTCCGTCATCCTGTTGCTCGACTGTCTGATCAACTTCTCGCGATCGTTCCTGCCCGACAAACGCGGAGGCCTCATGGACGCCCCGCTCGTCCTGACGACGCGGATCGACCCGAACGAGATCGACAAGGAGGCGCACAACCTCGACCTCTCGAGCGCCTATCCGCTATCCTTATTCGAGGCCGCGGAGCGTTTCGCCCACCCGAAGGAAGTCGAACCCCAAATCGACACGGTGGGGAAGCGGATCGGGAGCGTCCTCCAGTACGAGGGCTTCGCCTACACCCACGGGACCCGCGGCGTGGCTCAGGGCCCTCTTGCCTCGGCCTATGGAGAAGGTTCGATGGCGGAGAAGATCGACAAGCAGCTCGAACTGGCCCTCCGAATCCGGGCGGTCGACCCGAACGACGTCGTCGCCCGGATCGTGGTCCACCATTTCCTTCCGGATCTCATCGGGAACTTGAAGGCGTTCTCGAGCCAGCAGGTCCGGTGCACGAAGTGTGGGACGAAGTACCGGCGCATTCCGCTCCGCGCCCGGTGCGTCGAATGCGGCGGGAACCTCACGTTGACGGTCCACGAAAGCTCCGTGAAAAAATACCTTGAGATCTCCAAGCGTATCAGCCAGCAGTTCGAGGTGTCGAACTACCTCCGTCAGCGAATCGACCTGATCGAGGACGCGATCGCCTCGCTGTTCACCAACGACCACGCGCAGGAACTCAAACTGGACGACTTTTTCTAGGCGGCCTGAAGGCGGGCCTGCTCGGACCGGACCTTGAGCGCGGCCGCCGCGGCAAGGAATGCGCCGAACGCGAACATTCCCACGACGAGCAGGGGGAAGTTCACGATCGTCAGGTTCGCGAGGTCCGTCGGCAGGATGCCCGAGGTCAGGCCCAGGTTCTCGGGGCCATACACGAACACGCCGAGGAAGGCCAGGCCCAGGAGCATGAAGACGATCCCCGCCTTCGCCGCCGCAGGGGTGCGAAGGGTGTAGCCACAGGTCGGGCACACCCAGACCGCGTTGTCCGGAAGTTCCGCGTAGCACTCCGGGCAACGACGCGCCACAAGTTGGAGAGAAAGCTCGCGGGGAAATAGTTTGCGACCCCATTGCACGCGGATCTCGGAGCGGCATCGCGGTAACGCTTTATCAGAGCGGGCCGGTTCGCCGCCGGATGAGGAAGTCCGTTCGAGCGGCCCTGGCGGCGATCCTGCTTGCCGCGATCGCCATTCGCCTTTCGCCGCTCTGGTCGTTCCTCTACTGGGGATCCGACACCGGCGAATACTTCGCGATCCTTCAGAGCCTCCTTCGCACCCGCCACGTTTCCACCGTATACAACGGATGGGGGATCACGTACCCCTACTTTCCCGGCGTCTTCTTTCCGCAGGCAGGCCTGGTGGACCTGGCCGGCGGAGACGTCCCCACCGTCATGAACCTCCTCATCCCCATCCTCGGAGCCTTCGCCGTCGTTCCCATGTTCCTCCTCGCGGTCCGCATCACGAAGGAGGCGCGCTTCGGACTCTTCGCGGCCGCGTTCCTCGCGGGCGCCATCCCCCACGCGTACACGACGGCCCACGCGGCGCCCGCCACCCTCGGGGACCTGTTCGTGTTCGCGGGCCTGGTCCTCTTCCTCCGGCTCCGGGCGGATCCGAAAGCCCTCGCACCGCTGCTCCTGGTCTCGGGGGCTTTGATCGTCACGCATCACCTCTCGGCCTATTTCTTCCTCCTGATGGTCCTCGGGGCGATCGCAATCGGAGGCTTGGTGCGTCGTTGGTCCCCCGGCGCCGGCACGATACGCGAGATCGCCTTCGCGTCGGTCCTCACCGTCGGGACCCTCGCGTATTGGTTCGGCTATGCGACCACGTTCCGCGAGTCAATCCTGACCGACGTCGACATCCGACCGTGGTGGCTTCTGTTCGTTGGCTTCGCCTTCGGACTCCTCCTCTTGGCGGCGCTCGTCGCTCTCCGCCCCAGGGTCGCCTGGCGGTACCGACCTCGAGCTCCGGGCTTCCGGACGATCGCGGCGTCATGGCTCGCCGCTGCGGTCACCTTGCTCGCCATCGGAGTGGTGACGATCCTGGGGAGCGTCCCCGGGACGACCGTCCGGGTCCCCCCCGAAGGCCTCGCCTACTTCGTCCCGCTGGTCATCCTCCTCTCCTTCTCCGCGGCCGGCAGGCGATTCCTCGACTTCGAGAAAGACGGTTTCCATGCCACCGTCTGGCTCGCGATCCTCCTCCTCTCCGCGCTCGTCGGCATCGCGGTCGCCCCGCGCGTGATCATTCCCTACCGGCATCTGGAGTACCTGCTCATCCCGTTCGGAATCTTCGCGGCGGTGGGTTTCTCCCGACTCCTCGATCTGGGAGGCCTTCGCGGGCCTCGGCGACATCTCGCCCTCGCCGCCTGCGCGGTCCTCTTGGTCGCGAACGGCCTCGCGGGCATCCCGCCACCGTCCACGTTCGCGGGATGGAAAGAGGGCACGATCCCGGCGGGAATTGATCCGGCCTATTGGGCGAGGGACCATGCCGAGGGCCTGATCGTCACGGACCACCACGCGTCCTCGATTGTCTTTGGGTTCGGCGGCTTGAACGCCACCTGGGACCGGACCGTCATCGACCCGTCCGCGGTCCTTCAACCGATCCCATCGCCTTCCGGCACACGCAACGGGACGTACCTCTGGATCGATCGGGACATGGAGCAGGGGATCCGGCTTCTCCCGTGGGAGCCCGCGGAGCCCATGGATCGCGGCGTGATCGCGCGCTTCGACGATGCGCCCTTCATGAAAGTCTTCGACAACGGATACGCCCGGTTGTACTGGATCGCCCGCGGCTGCGACGCTTCGTGCTAGTCTTTCGGTCGCCCGCTACCGTTTGCAGGTGAGGAAGATCTCCTCGCCCGCCGCGGGCCGGACCCGCACGAGGAAGCTCTCTCCGATCCGAAACGCGCGGTCCCGCCCGCTCGCGACGGTCGTCAGGTCGCCCACACGAAAACGGCCCGTCGTCCGAACGGACACGCTGCCGTCGTAGACCAGATGACCGCTCCCGACCGTGCCACACTCGACCGTCCGGAGTCCGGCGCGTTCGACGCAAGCCATCAAATTGCGCAGGGAGAAAAGGTGCAGATGCCGCGGAGGATCGAGATGGAACCACGCGTCCCTGAATTTTCGATGGCCTCGGCTCTCGGCGTTCGGCGTCGTGATGGTCATCTGTCCGCCTTCCTTGAGCCAACCGTGAGCCGTCGCAAGGGCCTGGACGGGATCGATCACATGTTCGATCACGTGGTCCATCGTGACGACTTGGAGTGATTCCTGCGGAATATCGGCCTCCTCGATCGACCGCTCGATCACATCGAAACCGCGGCCCCGGGCAATCCGAGCAGCCACGGGGTCGGGCTCCAGGCCCCGCACCCTCCAGCCAAGGGCGCGCATGACTTCGAGATAGGACCCGTTCCCGCAGCCGACATCGAAGAGTTCGCCTCGGACCGGGCCACGGACGGAGCGGACGACTTGGGCGCACTCGTCCCACACGGGGGGCATGAGGCGGAGCAGCCCTCCGATCCAGCGTTCCCTCGGGCCCTTTGCAATCCCTCGATATCCGAGGGCCTCGAGGACCCCTCGGCTGGCCTTCTCCCAGAATCCGTCGCCGACGAACGGGAGACGCGGGGTCTCGCCGTGGCTGAAGTACGACGTGTACAGCTTCCCGATTTCTCCGGGCTCCGGTTGCGGGTCCAACCACAGGTGGCCGCATGTGCCGCATCGTCGCAGGCTCCAACTTCCTGGTGCATCCCAGTAGCGGTCCCGCAGGCCGGAGTAGAGGATCGCGCCAAGGTTGCCGCACAACGGGCAACGCAGCGCCTCTCGGACCCGGACGCCTTCATTATCCGGCATGGGTGTAGACTCTGCATCGCGAGAGAGTACAAGGAGTCGGCGGGTGATTCGATGCGGGGTCTGGCTCGATCGTCGCACCCCACGGGCTTCTGCCCTGACAGCTTTATGCCGGTTCGTGGGAATCCGCGGCCGACGTGCGAATCCTCCATGTGACGAAGAAGTTCCCACCCGTCGTCGGCGGCGACGCGACGGCCGTTTCGTCCCTAGCTCAAGTCCAATCGCGGAACGGCCACGATGTCCATGTCCTCACGTACCGCGCCGAAGGAATCCAGGAGACGGACCATGTCCATCCCGTGGGACCCATGCAGACCCTGGATGGGTTGGATCGAATCGGAGCGCGACGCTTGCGAGGGATGCGCGCGATACGGGTGTGGTCCCGAGAACACCTCGCGGCCCTCGGGATCGAACTCGTCCACGCGCACGCGGTCGACGTCGGTTCGGCGGTCGTCCGCACGGCCAAGAGAGAGCGGATTCCGATCCTCCTCACGTGCCACGGTGTCTGGTTTCCGTACCGCCCCCGGGGGTCTCTCCTCGGCTGGGTGGAACGCTCGTTGCTCCATCAGGGGTACGACGCGATCAGCTCCGTGGACAGCGCATCGGTTCAAGCGATCCGGCGCGCCGGAATACCGCGGGCCTCTCTCGTGCCCAATGGAGTGGATGCCTCGGAGTTCCATACGCCGGGCCTCGCACAGAATCCAGTCCGATTCCTCTTCGTCGGGAGGCACGTGTACCAGAAAGGAATTGACGTCCTTCTGGAAGCGACGGCCCTGGTGAGGTCGCGCCTACCCGAACCGTTTGTCTTGGAGCTGGCCGGAGACGGACCCCAGAGGCAGGCTCTGGAGCGACGGGCGCACAGCCTGGGATTGGCCGACACCGTCCGGTTCCTCGGATCCTTATCACGCCCGGACCTCATCGAAGCCTATGGACGGGCGACCGTCTTCGTCCTGCCGTCCCGATTCGAGGGATTCCCCCTCGCCCTCTTGGAGGCCTGGGCCGCGGGATTGCCCGTCATCGCCTCGAAGGTCGGCGGCATCCCGGACCTGTGCAACGAGGGAAACGCAATCCTCGTGCCGGCGGGCCAGGTGGAACCCCTTGCCGATTCGATGATCTCCCTCCTTCGCGATCCGATCCGGCGCCAAACCCTCGGCGCGGCGGGCTGCGACCTCGTCCGAACGCAATACACTTGGGACGCGATCGCATCGTCCTACGAGCGCCTGTACGCGGAGTGCGTCCGGCCCAAGACCTGAGGTGCAACCATCTCTCACCATCTCCGAGCGAGCGTGGTTATCGTCGGCTACAACGGGGAAAGGTTCCTTCGGCCTTGCCTCGAATCCCTTTCTCGGATGGATATCCCGGCGTCCGAGTACGAGCTCATGATTGTCGACAACGGATCGGAGGATGGAACCGTCGCGGTCGCGGAAGGTTTCCGCAGCCAATTCCCGAACTTCCGCCTCATGCGAAACGAGCGAAACATGGGCTTCCCGGCAGCCGTGAACCAGGCGGCCGGCCGTGCCTCCTCCCCGGTGCTCGTCTTGCTCAATCAAGACACGACCGTCGAACGCCGCTGGCTCTCGGAACTGCTCGCCTCGCTCGAGCGCGACCCCTCCCTGGCGGCCGTGGGAAGCCGGGTCGTCAACGGCGGCGGACCCGCCCTCTATGCCGGAGCCCTTGAAGTCTTGTATGGAGGAATCTGCGTCGTCCACGAAGGGGACCGACGGATCGACGCCGTGTCGGGGTGCGCGATGGCCGTCCGGCTCGATCCGCTCAAACGGGTTGGCGGGTTCGATCCGGCCCTGTTCATGTACGGGGAGGACCTGGACCTCGGGTATCGATTGCGCGCGGCGGGATTTCGGATTGGCTATTCGAAGGAAAGCGTCGCCCATCACGAAGCTGTCCGCCGGCAAAGGGCCTCGACCCGAGTGTACATGTTCTACACGGCTCGGAACCGGACCCTCGTGTGCGTCCGAAACTATCGGTGTAAACGCCTGTACCTGGTCGCGGACGTCCTCGCCCTTTTCCCCCTCACGGCGACGGCCGAATGGCTCCGGTCCCACCGCCGGCGGCTCGCCCTGCGGTGGCTCGTGGACGCGCGAATGGACTCCCTCCGCCGCAGTCTCCAGATGCTGCGCGAGCCCGTAACGGTTTAATCCGCGGCTCGGTTCCGCAGGCCATTGAGCGGTCGCGCTTGGATCGTGGTCCTCAACTGGAACGGAAAGGAATACATCCGGGACTGCCTCGCATCGGCCTTCGCCCAAACATACCCGGATTTCGTCGTGGCCTGTGTCGACAACGGGAGCACGGACGGTTCGCCGGCAATCGTGCGCGACGAATTCCCGGAGGCCCGGTTGATCGCGCTGCCGGAGAATCTGCACTACGCGCGAGGCACCAATGTCGGGATGCAAGAAGCCCTCGCGGACCCTCGATGCGAGTTCATCGTCCCGTTGAACAACGACACCCGCGTCGACCCGGAATGGCTCGCGAACCTCGTCCGCGCCGCGGACGCTCCCGGGGTCGGAGCGGTGGCCGCGAAGCTCTTGCTGATGGACCATCCGGACCTCCTGAATGGAGCGGGCATCTGGATCACCCGGGACGGTGCGGGAGTCGATCGCGGGTGGCTCCAGAAGGACGAGGGGCAGTTCGATCACGACCCGGAGGTCTTCGGAGGATCTGGAGGCGCCGCGTTGTACCGCCGATCAAGCCTGGAAACGGTCGGCCTGCTGGACGCCGACTTCGTGGCCTACCTGGAGGATGTGGACCTGGCGTGGCGCATTCGGATCGCCGGATATCGGGCGGCGTTCGCGCCCAATGCGATCGTCTACCACAAGCACTCCGCTTCGACGGCCCCGAACTCTCCTTGGAAAACCTACATTAGCGAACGAAACCGGATTTGGAACCTCGTGCAAAATTACCCCTGGCGGTACGTGGCGCTCGCGCCTCCGTGGAATGCCGCGAGGAACATCGTAGCCCTCCGACGGCGGATACGGCCGAACCGATACCCGATTACTTTCGGCCAGTCGCTCACCTTCCGCGACGTCGTTCGCGCGCACCTCCAAGGCCGTTATGACGCCTATCAGGGGGTTCCACGCGCGGTGCAGAAGCGACGAGTTCGCGAGGTGTATCGGAAAGCAACTGCGTCGGACGTGGAGGGTTGGTTCCGCAGGTTCGGCATCCGGATCCGGGACGTACCGATCCACTGAGCTACCGCCGGGTCAGTCGGCGACCAATCACCCACAGCGATAGCGTTAAAGCGCGGACGCGAACTTTCGCGTGCGATGGCCAGGTCCGCGCTCGTCACGGGCGCGACGGGGCAAGACGGTTCCTACCTGATGGAACTCCTGCTCAAGAAAGGCTACGAGGTCTACGGGCTCGTCCGCCGCTTGAGCGTCCCGAACATTGGAAATATCCAGCACATCCTGGAGGACGTGACCCTCCTCGACGGGGACCTCATCGACCAATCCTCGTTGAATGCGGCGGTCCGGGAGTCGCACCCGGATGAAATCTATAGTCTCGCGGCTCAGTCCTTCGTCGCCACGTCCTTCGTGCAGCCCGTCCTGACCGGAGAGATCACCGGCCTCGGGGTCGTGCGGCTCCTGGAGGCGCTCCGGGCCTACGCCCCCGAAGCTCGCTTCTACCAGGCGTCCTCCAGCGAGATGTTCGGGCGGGTCGACCGGGAGCCGCAGGACGAGACGACTCCGTTCCACCCGCGAAGTCCCTATGGGGTGGCGAAGGTGTACGCCTACTGGGCCTGCGTGAACTACCGGGAGGCGCACGGCCTGTCCATCTCGAACGGCATCCTGTTCAATCACGAGAGCGCCCGGAGGGGCCTGGAGTTCCTCACACGCAAGGTCAGTCAGGGGGTCGCTCGGATCCACGCGGGGCTGGCCAAGACGATTTCCCTTGGGAACTTGGACGCCAAGCGGGACTGGGGCTACGCCCCGGAATTCGTGGACCTGATGTGGCGGATCCTCCAGCACAAGGAACCGGACGACTTTGTCGGCGCGACCGGGGAGGCGCATTCGGTCCGAGAGTTCGTCGCGGAAGCCTTTCGACTCGTCGGAATCTCCAATTGGGAGAAGCACGTGACGATCGACGAGAAGAACATTCGTCCGTCCGAGGTGTACAACCTGCGCGGGGATGCGAGCAAGGCGAAGCGCGTCCTCGGGTGGGAGCCGAAGACTCGCTTCAAGGATCTCGTGCGGATCATGGTCGAGGCAGAAATCGGGTCCCTCGAGGATACCCGGCCGGCGAAAGGAGTTCCGAGCGGCTAGGGCCTCGGGGGCGAGGGAAAACAGGCGGTGCAGTGGGGATCGATGTCCCCCATGCCCTTGTGGTACTCGCAAAAGCGGGCCGTCAGCATGAGATTGGAACAAAACTGGTTGACGCTCGCGATCTGCTGGGAGAGGGTCATGCCTCCCGCGATGCTCTCCGCGAGGCCGTGGACGAACGGCTTGATCTCCGGGAAGAGGCGGACCATTTCCTGGTCGACGCCTCGACTCTGGGTGTTGTAGTGGCTCACGGCGGCTTGTGTGATCCCCATCGAGTGCGCGACGTCAATCTGCTTCATCTTGTGCGTCCGGAGGAGCTCCCGCGCGAGCCTCGCGCGGATCGTCGGCAGCAGCTTGGCGACCACTAGTTCTTGAGGCTGAAGCATCCTCGTGGCCTGGCCCAAATCGGGCCGGAATGAATACTGTATAACATTGTATTTAACCGTGACCCTTTTTCGTCGCAAGTGCGGTTCTAGGCGCTGGCGTGGCGCCGGTTCGCCGGGAGGAGAACCGTCGGATCGCGGTTGCCGGTCAGAGGACGCAGCACCGCGGACTTTCCCAAAAGTCGAGGCCGAGCTGCACCAGCGTCGGATCCGTCGACGTGATCGCGTAGGCGTCCCCGTCTCGGGTCCGCGACATCGTCAAGACCTGCTGACCGTCGGCGACGAGGAGCATGCAATCGCAGATGATCGAACGGACTTCGGCGGCCTTCTCGAGCTCCTTCGCGACCGCTATTTCCGGGACCGCCAACCTGATTCGGACCCGCCGGCGCGAGGTTCGCACAAGGTCTTCCTCGAGTTTCCGGAAGACGGCTTCATCCGAAGCGAGGAACACGACGTCTTTCCGGGCCGACCCGATGAGCGCCCGCGCCCGAGCAACGATGTTCGGCAAACCTTTCACGATGAAAGCGACATCCATCGATGGCGCCTTGGTCGCGGCACGCAGCGGTTCCAGCAGGGAGGCGACGCGAACGGTCGCGGCCCGACGACGATCGTACTCCGCTTGCACCATCCGGGACAGGCGCATCTCGACTTCCTTCGGCGGGACGACACGGAACGTTTTCGGCTTGCCCGCCTGTACCTCCACCAAGCCTTTCTCAGCGAGTTCATCGAGGGCATAGTAGATTTTCGAATCAGGGATTCCCGTTTTCCGCACGAGTTCCGAAGCGGTCGCGTCCGCCGTCCGGACGAGGGCGCAGAACGCGTCCGCGGCGGGGCCGCTGATGCCGAGCTCTCGCAGGGTACCCGCGATCCGATCTAAGGAGGGTTCCAAGGCTTCGTGCAGCAGCGCGTTCGCGCGGGCCTTCCCTTCCGCCATCTACGAGCCTGAGGGAGGGAGAATATATGAACTTGTCTACTACCTAGAAGAAGTAGATAACATGGAACCGTCCCATGCATCGGACGTTTCGCAGGAACGCGCGTCTCCCGAGCCCAAGGCCCGGGGGTGTTGCGGCGCCGGATGTTGCGGCCCGGGCGCCTGCTGCGCGTGCTGCGGCTAGGACCCACCTTTTCAAGAGGCGGCCTCGAGCGGGCCGCCTCGACCTTTTCACCAAAATCGGGTTCAAGATACCCGAGGGTCGTGGGTCCCTCCGCACTTCGGCGGACACCAAAAGCTGAGATCCCCTTGTGGGCGAGTCGACAGCGAAGCTCAAGTCCCTGAGGCGTGCTGCGTGGATCGTGGACCGAACAAACGGGGACCGGATTCGTTGCTATTTTGATGGCGCCTGCCCTCGGAACCAGTTCGGGACGAAAGGCCGGATGAAAGCGGCGTTCGCCGTCGGTGACCACGAGATCGTCCGCGAGGTCCCCGACTTGCAAACGCCATCGGGTCCCCTGCGAAGCAACAACATTGCCGAGTACATCGCGCTCATCCTTCTCCTCGAGCACGTCCACCAGATAGGAAGAAGAACGCGCCCGAAAGGCTACGTCATCTGCGGCGATTCCCAGCTCGTGATCCGCCAAATGCAGGGCGAGTATCGGGTCAAGACACCGCACTTGGTGCCTTTGCATGCAAGGGCGAGAGAGTTGAGTTCCGATCTCGACATCGAATTTCGATGGGTTCCGCGGGATCAGAACCTCGCGGGAATTCTCCTCGAGGCTTCCCCGACGGACCCGAAAGGTTCATCACGAGGCATCTGAACGGGTCAGGACCGAACCCGCCTCCAAGTGAATTGGTCGTGTGCGACAGCCTCGCCGCACAATCGTTCCCGTGCCGCCGGAATCCAGGCCCCTCGGAGGAATGGGTCATCGCAAATCGGCGTTGGTGCACGGATTCGCGCGGAGACCACCCGCGGTCGTGAGTGCACTCGGAGTCAAACGTGTTCATTGTTCGACAACAAGAAACGGCCGGATGATACCCTGGAAGGCATAGACCTCGTTCATGCGAGGCGACCCGTATCGGGCCGAGCAGCGCCAGCGAGCACGACCTTGCGTGCCACGCTGGGCCTTCCGTGTCCTCCTGTTGGTCATGAGCCTCACGGTCGCAGCCTTCGCGGCCACGCCACTTGCTAATGCGTTCTGGAACTCGTTCGGGTCACCTTCAGCCGGACACTTGGTCGAGGATTCGGGTCTCACGTCCTGGAATCCGAACGTCGCTTGCACCGCGGACCTCGTGACGATCCGAGATGTCCTGGGGCCCGCCTATCCGTCCCAAACGGTCAACGGCAGTCGTTACCAAACGAACTCGACCGCCGGAGGCATCCCGCAGGAACGCGCCCTCTCCCCGCCGTGCACGATCACGAACATCTCCGGCCAGGCGACCTCTTCCTTCGTCCAAATCAATGGGGTCTCTCTGTACGGTTACGCCGTCAAGACCACCGACTGCTCGCAATGGTACTCGAGGCAGAACGGCGGTGGCCGGTATCCGGGCAACCAGACCGTCTGCACGAACGGGGGACAGGTCATCACGATCGGGACGCCCAGCGGTTACCTGAGAATCGAGATCGATCGAGACTGGTTGGGCAAGGGATACTGCGGCGTCGGGGTTCCCTTTTGCGATAACGCGACGCTGGCCCAGCAACAATCCAACGGAAGCATCTCGCTCGATGTCCAAGGCTTCGTCTTCTGGGAAGGCCCCTGGCACTGGGAATTGCACCCCTTCACGGCCTGGAGGTTGTCGTCATCCGTGACGCCCCCGTCGGCCCCTCAGAACCTGGAGGCCGTCGCGGGGGACGGGAACGTGGGCCTGTCGTGGCAGGCGCCGGCCTCCGATGGCGGGTCTCCGATAACCAACTACCAGATTTACCGAGGGACGACGTCCGGGGGAGCGACCTTCCTCGCGACCGTCGGGACCGTCCTAACCTACTCCGACACTAGCGTGACGAATGGTCAATCGTACTTCTACCAAGTCACCGCAACCAACGCCGCGGGAGAAAGTCCTCGATCGAACGAAGTCTCGGCAACTCCGAATCCGCCCCCGCCTCCCCCAGACTTCGACATCAGCGCATCGCCGAACAGCCTGACGATCCACATCGGATCTTCTGGGACATCCACGATCACGCTGACGAGCATCGGAGGCTTCTCCGGGAACGTGAGCCTGAGTGCGTCCGTCGCTTGTGCGTCCCTCATCTGCCTCGTTTATCCAACGGCGAGTGTCGATCCCGACGTCGTCAGCGTCGTCTCAGGTGGGACCGCGACGTCGACGTTGACCGTCTCCGCAAGCGTGTTGACGACTCTCGGAACCTACGAGGTCACGATCACGGCAACCTCGGGTTCGCTGACACATACCGTCACGATCACGGTGTATGTAACGCTGTGATCGGATCCCCGTCGCATTCGTCGAATGAGAAAGCCACCAGGGAGAATTGAACTCCCGACCTGCCGCTTACAAGGCGGCTGCTCTACCGACTGAGCTATGGTGGCGCGATGTGCCGATGGGGAGTGCCGCTAAAAGCGTTTTCGCGGTCTTGGAATCGGATTCCGACGAAAGAATCTCATTCTTGGGAATCGAGGAAAAGGCTTTATTCGAGACAGCCGGGCTCCGCGGGATTGCGTGACCGGTCTCCCCTGTCCAAACTGCGGTAGCGAGCTCGCTTTTCTCGAGCAGTACAATCGGAATTATTGTTACGCATGCGGCCGATACGCTCCCGAGGGATTCGGAGACCGAGGGGGGAAGCGTTGCCCCATGTGCACGGGCATCCTGTCGTTCGTCACGCAATTCGATCGATATTATTGCTTCCGGTGCAACGCCTATCCGCCGGAAGGCGTCTTCATGGACGTCAAAGTCGACACGGCTCCTCCCGCGTCCTCCGAGCCAGCCGCGGCAACGGAGGCCGCTCTGATCCTCGTCGAGCCCGTGAAGAGCGAGGCGCCAAGCTCCGAAGAGTCGAAACCCGAAGAACCCCAACCGGAGCACACGGACGTCTCGCCGGAACCGACGCCTCAGGTCCCGCCAACTGCGGTGCCCGAGCCCGCGGGCGCCGAGCCAACCCAGGAACCTGTCGCCGAGGAGACCTCTTCCGAGGAGGGTGCCGCAGAAGTCGAAACGCCCCCGCTGATCCGCACGGAAATTCTCGAGGCGAAAAAACTGGTCTTGCTCGACCTCTGCAAGGCCTACGGTCTCGATCCGACGGGCACGAAGGAACAGCTCCGCGAGAGGCTCCTGACCTACCTCGATGAGCACGAAGTGAAGGAGGAACCGCAACCGGCTCCCGCCCAAGCCGAAGCCCCCGCCGTCGAAGAGGCGCCAGTGGCTCCAAGCGCGCCGGTCACAACCGCGACACCGACCCCGAGTGAGCCGATCGCCGAACCCGTGAAAACTCCGCCCAAACTCATCACCGCCGCGCCGAGGATGGTCCCGGACATCCCCCGTCGCGAGATGCCTCCGGTCATCTGGTCGACTGCACCCCCGGTCGAGGAGCCGCAGCCGTCAAGGCCGATTGTCGTCGAACCGTACATTCCCCCGACCGCCGCTGCGGGACCACAACCGGCCTCAATCGCGGAGGGCCCGACGATCCCCGTGGCTCGCGTCGAGCATCCGTGTCCGCGGTGCGGTCGTGAGTTGACGTACATTCCCCAGTACAACCGGTGGTATTGCTACTCCTGTCGCGCCTACGCTCCGAAGGCCCGATCGAAGTTCGTGTGCCCGACCTGCGGGGCCGCCCTCCGATGGATCTCGCAATATGAGCGATGGTGGTGCGACGACTGTCGGCGGTACGCCCCCGCGGATCTCCCGAGGCCCGAACGTTCGACGCTCGCCGGTGGTTCCGGCGTCGCGGTCCCGCGGTCGGTCGCGACCATCGCCACGCCTTCTGCGCACCGGCACCGAAATCCCGAGACTGGGATCAGTCTCGTCGGTTTCGGCATGATCCTCTTCGTCCTCTACGAGGTCCTCGTCGACCTTCCATCCTCCCTTTCGTCCGCCGGCGGATCGCTCCTCGGACCCGACGTGGCCTTCGGCCTCCGGTTCTTCGCGGGCGTTTTCCTCGCCGTCGGGGTCATCCTAGGCCTGGCCGCCGTCCGGGATCGTCGCTGAGGCCGCAAAAGTTTTTCCGCCCCGCGCCGTTCGACGCGACTCCATGCGCCTCGCGCAACTAGCGAAGGACGAACGGCGACCGCGGGACTTCGATCCGCGGGAATACATTTCCACCTGGACCGAGAAGGATCTGCTCCACGGCCACATCGTGGACGCCTGGGTGATCATCTTCCGGACGCGCGGCTGCTACTGGGCTCGGGCGAGCGGCTGCTCAATGTGCGGTTACGTGAACGACGTGGCGCAAGAAGTCGCGCCGGCAGACATCCTGCATCAAGTCGACACGGTCCTCCGGAAACACGAATCCCAGCCCCTCGTCAAGGTCTACACGTCCGGGAATTTCTTCGACGACCACGAAGTCTCGCCGGAGGTTCGGGAGAGAATCCTCCATGAATTGGGCGACCGTTGCGACAAGGTCATCGTGGAGACCCTGTCACACCTGCTGCGGAAGGAGCAGGTCGAGGCGGCGATGAATCACGTGAGGGAGCTCGAGATCGCGCTGGGCCTGGAGTCGACCAACGACCGTGTCCTCCGTCAATCCGTCAACAAGGTTTGGGGACTCAAAGAACACGCGCACGCGACGGACCTGGCGCATGCGGCCGGCGCGACGGTCAAGACGTACCTCCTGGTCAAGCCCCCGTTCCTCACGGAACGCGAAGCCATCGAGGACGCGGTGCGATCGGGACATGAGGCGGACCCGCACAGCGATACGATCTCCTTCAACCCGGTGAACGTCCAGAGTCGCACGATCGTCGATCGTCTCTTCCGTCGCGGCGAATACCGACCGCCCTGGCTGTGGTCCGTCGTCGAGGTCCTCGAGCGAACCCGGGACGTGAAGGCCCACGTGAAATCCCATCCGACCGCGGGCGGGATGGTGCGCGGCGCCCACAATTGTGGATCGTGCGACCGCAGGGTCGTGAATGCGATCGAGGAATTCTCCTTGGGCCTTCGAAGGGACTTCGACGATCTGTCCTGCGAATGCAAGGACGTTTGGCGCGCGTACTCCGAGATGCAGGAGTTCATGCTGACCCCGGCGGACCCCCTGGCGGTCCTAGAGACGTAACGTTCTTAGGACCCGCGAAGTTCCCGAAAACGGATGCGATGCGCGAATACGAGCTGAAACGGGGAGCCGCCAAGGCCCTGGAAGGGGACGGGCTCCGGGTGATCGCCGCGGAGATCTTCGCGGGCGCCGGGACGGAGGGGAACCGGATCATCGTCACGTTCGGCGCGATTGAGCGGATGGTCGCCTGGACCGACGGAAAGAAGTTGTTCGTGGACACAACCATGAAATCCGGCGCCCCCGACCACGTCGCGACGGATACGATCAAGGCTTTCAACACCTTCCTCGAGAAGGCGACCGGCTTCACGGCGAAGGAGCGAGGGAAGAGGGCGCAAGCTGCTGCGAAGAAGGGCGAGGCATGACGACTCGCTCTCGCTGACGCTCGACGTCGCCGGGAAGAGGCCGGAGCGATTCGGTTCAACCGAAGAGCGCGCCGAGCCCTGCAGCCGCCTCTTCCTCGGAGACCTTCTCTTCTTCCTTCTTCTCCTCTTTCTTCTTCTCTTCCTTCTTCTCGGCGGGGGGCGGTGCCGCGGGCGCGGCGGCGGGCATCGCGACGGCGGCCTTCAGGGCCTCGTCGATGTTCACGCCTTCCAGCGCGGCGGTCAGGGCCTTCACGCGGGTCTCGTCGACCTTCACGCCGGCCGCCGTAAGGACCTTCTTCAGGTTGTCCTCACTCACGGGCTTGCCGGCCGCATGCAGGACCAACGCCCCATAGATGTATTCCATTCGTGTTCACCTCCTTGTATCATCATGATCCGGATTGCGTGGGATGCTTCTCGTCGGCCGCGCCGGGGATGCGGGACGCCAGGGCGAGCGCCTCAGACTGGGCCTTTGCCAGGAGGAGCTTGATCGTCTCCTTCGTGGGGAATTCCGATTCGACCGCGAGGTTCAGCGCCTGTGCGTGGGCTTTCGCCAGGAGCGGGCCGATCGTCTGCTTCGTCGGATAGGCCGCCGCCAGTGCGAGGGAGAGGGCCTCACGGCCCGCTTGGGCGATCTGGCTCCGGACCACCAGGTCGTCGATCGCGAGGGCATCGCGGCGGAAGACCGTGCCCGCCTCGTAGGCGCCTCGAAGATCGAGTCCGACCACGAGGGGATAAATCTCGAGCCGGGCGAGCTGTTGGGCGACGTCCCGCGGGATTCGCTGCCCCGCCTTCACCAGGAGCTTGTCCTGCCGGATGGTCACCTTGCCCCGTTCGATCGCCGCCGGGATGCCGGCCTTCTGCAGCTCCCCGACGATCGGACCGGGCTTGAACGGCGTCTCGCCGGCGCGCACCCACAAGTCCTCCGGCGCGACCTCGCCTCCCCTCGCGGGAGCCCGCGTCTTCGTCGCCTCGAGTTCTTTGAACAGGCGGAACGGATTGATGTCCGCGGTGACGACGGCCGTCTGGCCTTCGATCGTCTCGCCGAGCTTCACAAGGTCCGGCTTCTTCGTATTGGCCTGTTCCAGCGCGAGACGGAGCAGGTTGTTCTTGGCCACGGTGATCGTCGCCCGTCCCCAGAGCTTCTTGCGGATGGCTTGGAACTGGGGGGCGGGGATCCCATGGACGTTCACGATCCCAACGACCTGCGCTTGGGCGCAGCGGGATGCCAGGTCGTCGACGAGTTGCTTCTTGTAAGGAGCGACATGGGCCATCGACGTCACCTCAGAGGTACTTCACCGCCGGGCCCATCGTGGTCTTCAGGTAGGCCGACCGGATGTTGAACCGCCCGCGCTCCAGCTTCCCGACGAGCCGTCGCATGACGGCGTCGAGGTTTTCGGCGAGGTCTTCCAGAGGCATGTCCCGCGTGCCGAACGCCGCGTGGAGGGTCGGCTTGTCGCGGCTCCGCACGCGGACCGTGTTCCGCATCGCGGTGATGAGGTTCGTCGGATCCGCGGTAGGCGGGACCGGCCGGGGCATCTTGCCGCGCGGCCCCAGGACGACGCCGAGGCGCTTCCCGATCACGGGCATGAGAGGCGCTTCGGCGATGAAGAAGTCGCAGGCCTGCGCGAGGCCGCGTGCCTTCCGCTTGTTGGTCGCGTACTCCTCAATCTCCTGCGGCTGGATCACGAGGTCCGCGACGTTCCTCGCCTTCAGGGCTAACTCACCCGAGGCGAAGACGCAGATGCGAATCGGCTTCCCGCGTCCCTTCGGCAGGACGACTTCCTCGTCCACCCGATTCTTGGGGACCGAAAGATCGACGTCTCGAAGGTTCACGGCGAGTTCCACGGACTCCTTGAACTGGCGAGGCTTCGCCGCCTCGAGCAGCTTCTTGACGGTCTCGACCGAATGCTTGTCCGCCACGGAACATCGCCACCTGCAGTACGAGCGGCCAATGCAGCCTCCTGCAAAGGGGAGGCGACGAAAGAGCGTGGACCTAATAAGGTTTCTGGAGGCGACCAGTCGCCACGCGTTCGCGTTGCGTTTATCTCGCCTCGTCGCGGACGTTCCCTTCGAGGCCGATCTACTCCGCGCCACTTAGGACGTTGGAAGGCGCGGGACGAGCTTCTTTGGAATGACGAGTTTCGCCGTCCTCCACGGGTCGACGTCTTGGCTGATCCGGAGGTCGCACGCGATGCTCGCGAGCATGTACGCCTCGTCCCAGGGAAGCTCCGTACCGCGGGCGAGGAAGGCGACCCCATCGTGCGTGGCGAGCTTCGCCGCCTCATCCAAGGTCGGAGCGCTTGCCACTGTCAACCAAGCTTCCGGCGTTTCGACAATCGGCCGATGCAGTCCGTATCCCCGCAGGACATCGGCCTGTACACGGACGGTCCCCGCGATCTCAATGCCGGTGACGCAAACCTCCCCGTCGGCCATGAGCGCATGGAGGTCGCCCATCGCCAGCTGTCCGCCCGGTTGAAACACCGGCAGGTAGACCGAATTCCCTTTCGTGATCTCCTTCGTGTCCAGGTTGCCGCCGTGGTCGCCCGGGTAGAACGTCGTCCACTCCTGGGATGCGGGTGCGACTCCGATCGTGCCGACGTGCGGCCGGATCGGAAGCCGAATGCCTTTGGAAAAAACGGCCTTTCCATCCCGAATCGGGATCATCTTGGTGCGCGACCCCCGCACCTCCTGTCCGAGGACTCCATAGGATGACACGATCGACTGAAATCCGGTTGCTGCGACGCGGATGTCTCGAATCCGGACCCGAATGGCATCCCCGGGGTGTGTGCCCTCGATTGCCACGGGCCCGGTGGCCCCGTTCACGCGGTCCATCTGCAGGTGGTCGAGCGTGTCCTCCTCCGATCGGATTTGCCCTCCGCACGAATCTTGGCAGACGAACTCGACCGTCTCTCCGGACCGGACCGTCGCGACCGGCTCCAGGTGCGGGCCGAAGACGTACGTGATGCCATCCTCGAACGATATCTGCCTCATCGACCGCCCCACAGTCCCATGGAATCGGGTTGAATTATGTTATGGGTCGTCGCAACGTTCATTCGAAGACGTCCCATCCATCGAAGGTGGACGCCGCGGACCAGACGCTTCTGGGAGAGGCCAAGGCAATCACGGACGCGGCGCGGCAGCACAGCATTCACCTGCGTCTGCTCGGAGCGGTCGCGATTCATCTTCGCTGCGGGGACCGGGGGCAGGTGACGGAGCGTTTGAACCGCCTTGGGGGTGCCGGGGCCCTCTTCTCCGACCTCGACTTCGCCGCATACGGTGTGGAGAGAGCGAAGGTCCGGACCTTGCTGGAAGATCGGTTTGGCCTCACGTCGAATCCGCAGGCGATGCTTTTCCACGGCAAGGACCGCCTGCTGTACGCCCATCCGTCGATGGGGTACCATGTGGACGTGTTCTTCGACCGCCTGGAGTTCAGTCACACGATCGATCTCGGTCGGCCCGGGCAAGGCTGTCTGGAGGAGGATTCGCCGACCTTGCCGCTTGCGGACCTCCTGCTATCGAAGATTCAGATCCATCAGATTACGGAGAAGGACCTCAAAGACGTCGTGTTGCTCCTCCTCGAGAATGAACCCTCGCCGAGGGACGCCGCTCGCGGAATCGGAATGGCGCGGATCACGGAAACCCTGGCCGAGGACTGGGGTTTCTGGAAGGACGGCACCGCCAACCTCGAGGCGGTCCGATCCGCATCCGGACGATACGGAGAGGCGGGACTCCTCCAACCCGCGGAGGTCGAACGGGTGTCGCGCCACGTTGCTACTCTCCTGGAGGCGATCGAAAAGGCCCCGAAGTCACGATCGTGGCGAAGGGGAGAACGTAGACTCTCCGGGCGCCAGTGGTGGAACGACGTCGAATCCGTCGTGCGTTAGTCACCCATGGACGAACAGATAGTCGCGGACCCGGTTCCCGTCCAATTCAAGCAGCAATCCGCGGAGGATGCCCTCCTGATACTCGCTGCCCGGATTCATCGCGAGCGTGGTCCCGACCTTCGCGAACGCCTTCGACTCGTGGATGTGACCGTGGAGTCCTAAGAGAGGCTGCCTCGCCTGGAGCGCGCCGGCGACGGCGCGGCTTCCAACGGGGATCAATTCCGGGCGCCCGCCCGGGCCCAACTTGGGCATGAGGGTTGCGTCAAGACGAGGGGCCAGGTCGAGGCCCGTCCCGAAGGGTGGCGCGTGGACATTGTAGATGGCGAGCTCCGGGCGCCTGATCAAGTCCCCCAGACGAGCGAGTCGCGCCTCCAGGTCTTCCTCGGGGACGTCGCGTGGGCATTGCCAGGGAGTCATGTTCGCGAGACCGAGGCTGAGCATCTCATGGCCGCCAGCAATCTCAAGGACTTTCCCATCCGGATTCACGACCACGTCGGATCCGCGCAAAGCGTCGTCAATCGCATAAGTATCGTCATTCCCAGGCTGTACGAAGATCTCGACATCCTTGCCGCGAAGCCGCTCCTCCGCGAGGCGCACCCAACGGACGACGGAATCGTGCATCAGGCGGTCGAAGACCGCTGTGACGCCCGCCGGATCGTTTTGGAAATCCTCGTACTCCTTGGCGGTCAAGACCAACGGATACGACCCAACCTCCCCGATCCGGCCGACGACCTCCTTAAGACGCTTCGGGTTCCGAACCTCGATCACTTCTCCGAGGAACTTCACACGCCACCCTCCCTCCGGAGTCTGGATGATCGGGGTAATCGTCTTCCCGGTAATGTCGCCGCCCAGGATCAGGACCTTCGCTCCGTAGAAATCCGCCGCATTCACGAATTTTCGGAAACAGACGTCGGAGCCGTGGATGTCCGTCGCGAAGAAAATGCGGAGCCGCTTCGGCACGAAGTGTCCTTCCCGATCATTCCGGCGGAATTTCCTTGAACGCTAAGCTGAGCGGGATGCCTCTGGCGTTGTGCCAAAGCCACGAGACGATGTGGATGATCCCTCCGAGGACGAACAGGCCCACCGTGAAGGCCAATATGCTCAGGTTCAGGGACTGGCCGAGGGAAATCGGGAGGCTCCCCCAGGCGATCCAGACGGAGAGCCCAACGGTCGCGATGGCGAGGAGGTACAAGACGGGGATCGGCCCGATCTTCGCCCGGACGATCGCGGGCGCCCGGTCCCACACGTCCTTCCGCCGCGAGGGGAGGAGGAACGCGGAGATCGCGCCGATGATCTGCATGATCATCCAGCCGAAGACAAGGTAGAGGAAGAAGGTCAGGAAGATCGTGTAGAGCCATGCCCACTGGAGGATGATGGCGACGACCGTCACGAGGGCGAGGGCTAGATAGGGACTGTTGTGTTTCCGGTCGAGCCGAGAGAAGGCTGCGGGGATCACCCGATCGAAGGACCAAGCGAAGATGAAACGGACCGTGATGGCGACATAGGTGAGGATGGCCGCCAACACCATCGCCGTCCATCCGATCATCACGATGTTGAAGACCCACACACTATCCGTAGCGTACCGGAACAAGATCGTCATGTACGGCGGGTACGGCAGGCTGGAGCTGCCCGTCCCCGCAAAAATCGAGCCAGCCCCCTGGATGAACGCGCCGCCCATAACGAAGTCGGTGACCGCGTACGCCACGAACGTGATGATGCCGAAGACTACGACGGACCCGAGGATCGCGGTCATCTGAGACTTCTGGACATCCTTGATCTCGCCCGCCGCGTAGATCGTGGCATTGAATCCCAAGAAGTTGATGTAGGTGAAGGCGAGCCCGAGGGCCGTGGCCCCGCCGATGATCTCGCCGACGTAACCCGCCCCCACCCCGACCGTCACGAAATCGGAATAGTTCATTCCACTCAGTCGGTTGAAGTTGGAGACGAAGCCATCGTGGCCCACTCCGAGCAGGGTGACCACGTACACGATGAGCCCGATGAACACCAGGGCGAACAGGACTTCGAGCGCCCGGGCGGTCGCCTTCCCCCCGCGGGAGACGATCAGGGCCATCGCCAGGTAGACGAAAATCGCCGCGACGAAAGTGAACTCGTTCGTTGAAACGGTCGTGGCGAGCCCCGGGAAGCCGTTGTAGTACAGGAGCGGCGCCAAGGCGAGCTGGGTGAACCATGGCACATAGGCCCCCGCCACGCTCAGCAAACCGATGAAGAGGAAGAAGTTGATCGCGAACCCGACCGTCGGATGCATCGTGCGGCTGACCCAGATGTAGTCGCCGCCGCTCCGAGGCATCGCGACGGAATACAGGGCGTAGAACAGTCCCACCACGAGGCTAATCGGAATCGCGAGGAGGGCCGTCACCGGGAGGTTGATGCCGGGGTACGAACCCGCGCCCCAGATGCCGTACACGAAGATGGCCGTGGGCGCCATGAACATGACATTCAGAATGAGCGCGTCCCGCGCGCTGATGTTCCGGACGAGACCTGAGGATCTCCGTACGAACGCGTCGCCTGTCGCCACCGCCTCAACCCCGCAGGCGGAAACGGTTCGGATGCCATTAGAAGATTGTCGCATAGTCTTTTAACCGTCGCAATCCAACCAAGCGACCTGGGCAAGTTATCATCGGGGGAATGATAACCCGCAAATCCTTTTGTACCAATCCGCGGTGACGCAGTCGATGAGGGAGGAGGATTCCGTCCGGGCCCTGGAGACGCTCGGGCTCACGGGGAAGGAAGCGGACGCATACCTGCACCTCCTCCAGCACGGACCGTCGACCGCCCAGCAGGTCAGCCAGCTCCTCGGCGTGCAGTACCCCGCCGTCTATCGGGTCCTGCAGTCCCTCCAGTCGAAGGGCTGGATCGACGTCTCCCAGGAGCGACCAAATCGGTATCGGGCCCGGGCGCCTCGAATCGTCAGCGAAGAGGCGCGCCAGTCGCGGCATGACGACCTCCTCGCCGCGGCCGAGGTCGTCGGCAGCCTGAAAGAGACGCCCCCGCCCAAGAACCGCGGGGCCGATGCGGACCTCTGGATCTACAAAGGACCGGAATCGATCGGCCGCAAACTGCGGGAGGTCATCCTCTCGAGCGACAACCAGATCCTATGCGTCAGCCCGTTTCCGGTGGCGCCGGAAATCCTTCGGCTGCTCTTCGACGCTTTGGGGCGCTCGCGTAGGCTCGTGCGAGTCGTGTTAAGCGAGAGCAACCGAGCGGACCTGGCGGAGTTCGGGAGCCTCCTCAGCCGGAATGTGCGCGTCCAATTCCGTTTTCCGGCTCGCCCGCTTTCCAAGACCCGACTCGCGCACACCTACGTGTTCCCGAGCGACCACGAGGTGTTCATCCTGAACTCCTTCTACCGAGACGGGCAATTCGTCTCGGACAAACTCCAGGGTCTCTGGGTCGGGGACATGGACTTCGTCCGCGTCCAACTGGAGGCGATGCTTCTCGATCTCGCGGAGCCGAAGGGGAAACGGGTCCTGCCTCGATCGTGAATCGAGGTCGACGGACTTACAAGGCGACGGCTCTCCGGACTCAGCCCGCGAGTTGCTTGTCGAACTTTCCGCTTTGGATATCCTTCGACAGGTCCTTCGCGAGTTTTCCTTCCACCGTCACGCCCATCGAGACGCAGGTCCCCACGACCTCGAGGACCCGGGCCTTCAGGGTCTTCGCCAGCGTCGCGTCCGCCTTCATGTTCGCGATCCGGATCGCCTGCGGAAGGGACAAGTTGCCGACCCGAGTCTTGCCGGGGTCTCCCGATCCCTTCTCGATCTTCAGTTCCTTCGTGATCAAGGCGGATGTCGGCGGCGTCCCGACCTCGATGGAGAAGGTCTTCGTCTTCGGGTCGACGAGCAGGGTGACGGGGACCTTCATCCCGTCGAACGATTTCGTTTTCTCGTTGATCGCCTTGAGGATCTCGACGATGTTCACGCCGAGCGGACCGAGCGCGGGTCCGAGGGGCGGACCGGGCGTCGCCTTGCCGCCATCGACGAGGACCTGGAGTTTCTCCACGATGGACCGGCCTCCGGGCGTGTCGCAGTGAGCGTTCCGGCATAAACGTTTCGGACACTGACCGATGGCACCTGGCCCGATGGACCGAGCGGAGGCTCCGACCTGCGGCCTACTTCTCTTCCTCTTTCTGGAGGACGCGGACGCTGTCGCCGCGCACCGTCACCGGAATCCGGACCATGGCCTCGAAGAGCTCGACGGTGATCTCTTCTTTCGTCTCGTCAATCTTCATCACCCGGGCCTTCTCGCCCTTGAATGGCCCGGCGACGAGTTCGACGATGTCGCCTTCCATGATCCCGCTGACGATTGGCTTCGGCGTCAAGTAGGCCTCGATCTCGGAGAAGGAAATGCCCGTCGACTCGCCCTCTCCCTTGACGACGCCGCGGGCCCGGCGGAGGCCTCGGACGATCTCCTCGAGCCGGTCCGGATTCATGCTCTCCACGTACACGTACCCGCGGAAGTTCGCGGGCACAAGGATCGAGAAGACCCCGACGTCCTTGGCCCTCGCCCGCGCGTAGATCGCATCGGCGACCGCCCGCTCATGCCCGATGGACGACTTCACCGCGAGGATCGCCTGGCGGGCGCTGAAGCTCAGCGTCTTCGCGTCGAACGCTCCCGGATCTCCCTTGGAAATCGCGTTCACCACGACGTTCAGGCGGTCCCCGTACCGGGCGCCTTTCGGGCAGGTGACCGAGAGCGTAATCTCGCGCTGGCCGTCCGCGATGAGCATGAACTCCTTCTCGGTGACTTTCGTGAAGGTCACGTCCCAGACCTTGTCCTCGACCCCGTAGAGCTTCACGGTCCACTCCGGAGGATCGGGCAGTTCGGAATGGTAGACGAGATCGATCTTGAGCCGGATCGTGTCGTCCTCCGTCCCGGTGTTCGTCACCGCCATCGTGAATTCCTTCGCCTGTCCGGCGGTGAGGCTGACCTTCTCCTCCTGCAGGTCGAGGCGGACGCCGGCGTGGCCCGCCATTGGGGGCTCGGGCTTGGATTCGGGCTTCGACTCCCGTTTCGAGAGATCGTCGAGGAGACCCATCGGTTCAGGTCCCCAGGATTCCGAAGAGCCCGCGGAAGAGGTCGGGTCCGTACCGCATGATCAGGTAGATGATGAAGCCCAGGGCGCCGATCGCGACGATCCCGAGGCCCGTGATCATCACGACCTTCGAATACTCGTCCGAGGTCGGCTTCCGGGCCATCTTCAGGACGCGGCCATACTTCCCTTTCCCGAGGCGCTTGACGCGCTCCTCGATCCGACGTTGGACGTCCCAGCTCTTGTCGACGATGTCCGCCATGGTGTCACCGCACGATGTCGAGGCCGCCCTGAGGGCGGACGTGTTCGCCCGGTCCGAGGATCTGCTTGGAGCGGACCCCGGTCAGGATCAGCATGACGCGGAGCCGATGCTCCAGGCTCGGATCGACGGCGGCGCCCCAGATGATGCGGGCGTTCCGTGCAATCCGGCCTTGCACGATCTCCGCGACCTTCTCGGCCTCGGCCACGCTCATGTCGTTCCCGCCGGTGACGTTCACGAGGGCGCCAGTCGCGCCGCTGATGTCGACGTCGATCAGGGGCGAATTGATCGCTTCCTCGATCGACTCCTCGGCCCGGTTGTCCGTGTCCGACTCGCCGAGGCCGATCATCGCGACGCCTCCGCCTTTCATGATCGTCTTGATGTCGTTGAAGTCCAAGTTGACCAAGCCCGGCTTCGTGATGACCTCGGTGATCCCCTTGATCGCTCGCATGAGCACGTCGTCCGCCACCTTGAACGCCGCGTTCAACGCTAGACGCGGGACGAGTTCAAGCAGTTTGTCGTTCGGGATCACGACGACGGTGTCGGCAAAGCTGCGTAGCTTCTCGAGTCCGTACTCCGCGTTCTCGGCGCGGATCGCGCCCTCCGCACGAAAGGGGAAAGTGCAGATGGCGATCGTGAGGGCGCCCGCTTCCTTCGCGAGCTGGGCGAGCACAGGGGCGCCTCCCGTCCCGGTGCCGCCGCCCAGGCCGCAGGTGATGAACACCATGTCCGCGCCGTGGACGACGGATCGCAGTTCGTCCGCGGCTTCGCGGGCCGATTCTTCCCCGACCTGCGGGAGCGCTCCCGCGCCGAGGCCCCGGGTCACGCGCCGACCGAGGAGGAGCTTGTGAGGGGACCGGATGACGAGCAGGTGCTGCGCATCCGTGTTCGCCGCGAACAGCTCGGCGCCGACGATACCGGATTCGACGAGCCGGTCGATCGTGTTGCACCCGCCTCCTCCGATGCCCACGATCTTGATGTTCGTCCGGAGGCTCGCGAGAATTCGCTCGAGCTCGGCGTCTTCCGCCCCCATTCCGATCGAAGCGGTGGGCGATTCGGGCACCCGAGTTTCCACACCGGAGCGGGTGACGACTTCCCTCACAATGGAATCCATGGTTCGGCCTCCGGCTGCCCGAGGAAGCAAATGAAGCAACCGCGAATGAGATGTAAAGGGGGAGCGTTAATAAAGGTTTCCGGGTTCGCGGGATCCGCTCCGTCCTCCCGTGAAATGGAGAGGTCGGAGCGCTCACCGGATGACATCGACGCCGACGCGGACCCGTTCCTCGGACGGATCGCGCCGCCCGACGATCTGCTTGGACTTCACTCCGGTCGCGACGAGCATGACTCGCAGCGTGTGCTCGAGGGACGGATCCACCGTTGCGCCCCAGATGATCCGCGCGGTGGGAGACACCTTCGACTGGACGACCTCCGCAACGCGCTCGGCCTCGGAAATCGTCATGTCGTTCCCGCCGGTCACGTTGATGAGGACTCCGTGGGCCGTGGAGACGTCGACCTCCAACAGCGGCGAATTGATCGCTTCCTCGATCGCCTCGACGGCGCGGTTGTCGCCGACCGCCTGGCTCTCCCCCAGGCCGATCATGGCGACGCCTCCGCCTTTCATGATCGTCTTGACGTCGTTGAAGTCGAGGTTCACCAGACCCGGCTTCGTGATGATCTCCGTCAGGCCTTTGATGGACCGCATCAGGACCTCGTCCGCGAACTTGAACGCGAGGTTCAACGACTGTCGCGGGACCAAGTCCAAGAGCTTGTCATTCGGGATCGTGATCACGGTGTCCGCCGCATCCCGGAGCCGCTCCAATCCCCATTCTGCGCTCTCCATGCGTAGCTTGCCCTCGCCCCGGAACGGGAGGGTGACCACGGCGATCGTGAGCGCGCCCATCTCCTTGGCGAGTCGGGCGACGTAGCCGCAGCTCCCAGTCCCAGTCCCACCGCCCAGGCCGCATGTCACGAAGACGATGTCGGATCCTTGGACAATGGCGCGAAGCTCTTCCTCCGCCTCGCGGGCGGCCTCCTCGCCGATCTGCGGCAAGGCGCCGGCCCCCAGGCCCTTCGTAATCCTCCGTCCGAGGAGGACCTTCTTGGGAGACGCAATGTGGAGCAGGTGTTGCGCATCCGTGTTGCAGGCAAAGAGCTCGGCACCGACAATCCCCTCGCCGTAGACGCGGGCGATCGTGTTACAGCCTCCTCCACCGAGGCCGATGATCTTGATGTTGGTCCGCATCTTGCTGAGCATCTCTTCGAGCTCGGCGTCCACCCGGCTGTCTTCAAACGCTGGAGCACTCCCTTCCCGGGCGAGCACATCCTCTAGCATCGAGTTCATTCCGCCACCTGCAGAACCTGCGAGGTCATCCCATCCCGCAAGATGGCCGCGTATCCGGCGGACGCTATTTAAAAGTTGTCCGACGAACGTCCGCCGCGTTGACAAACGCCCGCGCCATGCGTCGTTTTGCGATCAACCGGACAGCACCGATGCAGCCGCCTTTCGGACCGAGGACGCGGACTTCGCAGGCGCCGCGACCATGACGACCCAATCGACGACCTGGCGAACTTGGAGAGCCCGGCCGAGCGAGCTGACGCGGGAAAAAGGCTTCGAGCTCCCGTCGTCGAGGATCGGGACTTCGGTCTTCGCGATCCGCGGCTCGCTCAGGAGCAACTCGGGCAGAGGGACGTCGATGATCACTTGGCCGGGAGTCAGGCCTGCCCGTCGGGCGATCCGGTCCTCGGCTCGCCGCCGGTCCTTCGGGTCGTGAAAGGTCGCGAGCACGGACCGCGTCGCCGCGGTCAGCTCGTCCCGATCCGATGCCAAGACGCGCTTGTACAGCTTGCGGTACTTGAGCCGCAAGGCGATCTCCCGCTGGAACGGTCCTTGGCGGACGAGCCAGTTCAGCAGCTCGTGATCCACCATCTTCTGAATCTCGGCGATCGGAGCCTCCGAACGCTCGACGGCCCGGGCGAGCATCTCCTCCGCGATGCGGACGGTCTTGTGGAAGTACACGGACGAATACATCAGGCCACGCGCGACGAGCATCCCCTCGAGCGCCGGGAGGCCTTTTCGATCGAGCGCCAGCTCTCCGCGGTGCGTTCGAAGGGTCTGCAGCAATCGAGAGAAGTCGATCGTCCCGTGGGAGGCTCCGGTGTAGTGCGCGTCCCGCATCAGGTAGTCGATCTGGTCCGCGTCCATGGGACTGTGGATGATCTGGGCCAGGTAACGGGAGGGTTCCTTCCGGCCTCGGGGGACGATCCACGCCGCCCCCTTCTCCGACGGTCCGCGGATGAGGGCTGCGACGGCTTCCGGGTCCACACCATGGCGCTCGAGGACTCCGTCGATCCTCGGAATCTCCGGGAACGCGGCCCGGTCTTCCGGGGAGACGTTGTCATCCTGGCCCGTGATGATCCGCTGGGTGAGGTGCATGTGGTCGACGGCGAGTTCCCGGCTGAGCACATGCTCGAGGGTATGGGAAAAGGGCCCGTGCCCGACGTCGTGGAGGAGGCCCGCGGCCTGGACGAGCTTCCGTTCCGCGGGAGTCAGTTCGAGGGCCTTCGCCATCTCGCCCGCCACATGGCCGACGCCCAGGCAGTGTTCTAACCGCGAATGGTTCGCTCCCGGGAAGACGAGGTACGTCAACCCGAGCTGACGAATCGAGTTGAGGCGCTGCAACTCGAGCGTCTCGAGCAGATCGAGGGTGAGTGGCTCGAGCCGGATCGTCCCGTGGATCGTGTCGGTGACCGTCTTCAGATCCGCCATCTCGACCGACCGACCGCGGGGACCGAATAAAAAGATTCGTTCGAATCGTTTCGGGAATCCTGCTTCGATTCGGCGGACGGTCCGTCGGCGAGCTCAGCCGAGGGCCTTGGAGAGAGGGTGGTAGTCGAGGCCGGACAGCATCGGGTTGTAGTAATAGCCCCGCACCCAGGCCCGCTCCACATGGAAGCTCCGGGACTGGTAGACCCAGAGGTACGGCACGTCGTCCAAGACCGCGCGCGTCGACAGGTCTTGGTACAGCCCGTCGCGTTTCGTCTGGTTCAGCTCCGCCGCCGCGGCGTCGATCAGGGCGTCGAGGGTGGTGTTGCTGTACCCTAACCGGCTCGCGAAGAGGCCGCCGGTCCTCAAGAACGGGAGGACGTAGTCATCCGGGTCCGCGTAGTCCGCGCGCCATCCGAGGAAGAAGATCGGGAGGCCTCGAGCCCGTAAGGTCCTCAGGTACGCGGGCCAGTCAAGGGCCCGGACGTCCACGGAGATGGGCCCCGCACCCAGTTCATCATGCAACGCCTGCAGGCCCTGTCGGAGGAGGAGACATCCCTGGCGGCGTTCCGTGTTCCCCGCGTTATAGTACAAGGTGATGTTGAAGCCGGAGGTCCAGTAGGGGGTCTGTCCGAGCTCCGACGCGGCGCGCGTGAGGTTGAACGTGAAGAGCGGCGTGCTCATGTTGTAGCCCGGGACCCCCTTCGCGATCGGGCCGCGCAGCTGAATCCCCGTCTTGTACGTCACGTTGTCCATGAATCCCGCGTAGTCGAACGCATAGCTGAACGCCTTCCGCACATGGAGGTTCGAGAAGAACGTCGGCGGGACCTCCAGCGGGTCGGGGACGGCGGACGCATTGATCGCCTGGTTGTACCCGAAGACGGTGATGTCGAGGGAGGGTCGGGAACTTGGGATCCGCAGCCACGGGTATCGCGGCGTGCCGTCCGGATTCATCACGTCGAACTGGTGATCATGGTTGATGACCGCGGTGTCCGCGTCTCCGGACAGCAGGAGGAACTCTCGGGCCGTGACATCGTTCGCCTTCTCGATGCGCACCCCTTCGAGGGCCGCGGGGCTTCCCCAGTATCCATCGAAGCGGCTCAGGACGATCGCTTGGTTTGGCACCCATCCGGTGAGCCCATACGGGCCGGTGCCGCAATCGCGGCGGCGGTCCAGCATCGGATTCCGAGCCCCCCAATCGTCCCAGGTCGCGGCACACGCCTTCTCGACGATGGAGCCGACGGTGAAAGCGAGCGACTGGAGGAACGCGGGATACGGTCGGCTGAGGTGAATTCGGACCTGGTCTGTCCCGACCTTCTCCACCGTGGAATTGCTCACGGCCCACGCGACGGATCGGTTCAGCGGCTTCGCGGACCAGTTTGCCCCTTGGGCGGCGCCCTCCAAGACCGTTCGGATGTTCGGTGGGATCGCCGCCCGGGACGGAAACGCGGTGTCCGCATAGTCCGCGAGCGAACAGGTCCGGTTCGCGGCCGGTCCGCAGGAGTTCAGGTACTTTGAGACGTAGTTCGTCAGGGTCTGTTCCAGGATCCACGAGGGTCCATTCGGGTCGTGCATGGCGAGGACGCGACGGAGCGAGTAGACGACGTCGTCCGGCGAGAGGACGTTACCGCTGTGGAACTTGACGTCCGCTCGGATCGTGAAGGTGTAGTTCTTCCCATCGGGCGAGATGCCTCCGTTCGCGGCGGTCGGGACCTCCATCGCGAGACGCGGGACGAGGACGGTGACGTTCTCAACCCCCGGTTCATACCAAACGAGGGTCTCGTACACGTTCTGGAGGATCTCGACGCCGGCGGTCTCGATGTCCGCGGCAGGATCGAGGGAATCCGGTTCTCCGAAGGTCGCCGTTGTGAAGACTCCCGGATGTTTCAGGACTGCCACAGGAACCGTCGGCGTCACGCGGATGGTGTAGCCGGCGCTCAGGGTCTGCACGCCGGAGACGGTGGGCAAGGTCAGCGTCAAGCGGACGAAAAAATTCCCGGGGGAGGTGAAGACGTGGTTTGTCGCCCCGGCTGTCTCGGAACTGCCCCCGCCCTCCGGTGTCCCGTCCCCCCAACCGTAGGTGAACGTGGTGAAGAGAAATCCGTTGTCCGCGGAAGGGATCACGACCGAGGAACCGCCTTCGGATCGATTCGAAACGTTGTTCCAATTCCAACCGTAAGCCCAGGACGCGTTCCCGTTGAACCGGACGGCGGCCCCGGTCACGACGGTCGTCTGGTTCGCCGTCAGGATCGCGGCCCCCGGACCGAGGATGCAGTCCGTCGCGCACGAACCATTCGGCGGCCGGGAGGGGGATGCGACTTCCGACGGAGGAAGTTGGGCTTGGACGAACAGGAGCCTCGCGTCGTTGGTCGCTTCGCCGCCTCGGCCGTCCGTCACCGTGAGGAGATCGACGTATCGACCCGGGATCGAGTATGCATGGCTCACGACCGCCCCGATCGCGGTTGAATTGTCGCCGAAGTTCCAGGTGTACCGGAGCGAATCCCCATCGGCATCCGTCGCCTGTCCGGCGAAGGTCAGGCTCTGACCGGTGGTCGCAAACTCCGAACTCACGGTTGCTTGAGTGATCGTCGGCGCCTGGTTCGATGCTCGAAGCACGTAGGCCGACGCGGCGGCCACCGCGATGGCGACGACCGCGACCGCGGCGACTTTCCCCCAGCGGGATCGAAGGGCCCTCGACGCACGCGAGGCGCCGGAATCGGAGGACGAGCTTTCTGCCTCCGGTTCAGCGCCCAATCACATGCCTCCCCTTGAGCAAGCGGTAAAGTAACACAACGGCGGGTCGTCCTTAATACGTTTTGAAACAATGTTCAAACCGCTTCGGCAAGAAGCGAAACCTGCGCGTGGGGCAAGGTCTTGCCCGGAACGCGGAGTTGGCGCCACCCGGGACCGCATCGTCCGAAGGTGGGGATCGCCGCTCCAAAGCTTCAATACCGTTTCCCCGGATGCGCGAGCCGCGCCGGGGTGACAGAGCGGCTAATGTGACCGACTGCAGATCGGTTTCCTGGGGGTTCGACTCCCTCCCCCGGCACGTCCCGGTTTGTCTCCCGCGCCCTTAGATGGATGGCCTCGCCAACCGATGTGAAGGGACCCGGCGCGTACGTTCTTATAACGTCAACCGTCTTGCATCTTCACCGGTGGCCATGCGCTACTATTCCAACATCCTCGAGACGATCGGGAATACACCGCTCGTCCAGTTGCCGAAGATCATGGACGGTGTGAAGGGCCTCGTCCTCGCCAAACTCGAGATGATGAACCCTGGCGGGAGCGTCAAGGATCGGATTGGAGAGAAGATGATCGAGGACGCCGAGGCGAAGGGGACGCTGAAGCCCGGCGGGACGATCATCGAGCCGACGAGCGGGAACACCGGGCTCGGGCTCGCGATGGTGGCCGCGATCAAGGGGTATCGGGCCGTGTTCACGATGCCTGACAAGATGAGCCGCGAGAAAATCGACTTGCTGAAGGCCTTCGGCGCGCGCGTGGTCGTCACGCCGACCGCCGTCCCGCCGGACCATCCGGACTCCTACTACCGCGTCGCCGAACGGATCCACCGTGAGACCCCGAATTCGATTCTACCGAACCAGTACGCCAACCAGGCCAATCCACGCGCCCACTACGAGACGACCGGCCCCGAGATTTGGCGAGACACGGACGGGACGGTCACCCACTTCGTCTGCGGGATGGGGACCGGCGGAACAATCAGCGGGGTCGGCAGCTACCTGAAGGAGCAGAACCCGAAGGTTCGGGTCATCGGCGTGGACCCGCTCGGCTCGATCCTGAAGGACTATTTCTATAAGAAGGAGATGATAAAAGCTCACACGTACAAGATCGAGGGGATCGGGGAGGACTTCATCCCGGAATCCACCTGGTTCCAGTACATCGACGACGTCGTCAAAGTCGCCGACAAGGAGGCCTATCTGATGACCCGGCGCCTCGCCCGCGAGGAGGGGATCCTCGCGGGCAGTTCGAGCGGAGCCGCTGTGGTGGCCGCCCGCCGAATCGCGGAGACCCTCGGCCCGAAGGACGTCTTGGTCGTCCTGCTGCCGGACACCGGGGAACGCTACCTCTCCAAGGCGCACAACGAGGAGTGGCTGAAGGAGCAAGGGTACCTGGAGGAACCGGTCGCGCCCCTCATGACGATCCTGAGGGCGAAGGAGCGGACGATCCCCGGGGTCGTCACGATCGACGTCGCGGCCCGAGTGCGGGAAGCGGTCGACATGATGCGCCAATACAACGTGTCCCAACTCCCGGTCCTGGACACGGGGATCCTCGTCGGAAGCTTGCGCGAAGAGATCCTCATGAAAGCTTTGCTCGGGAATCCGAAGATGTACGACGACTACGTCGCGAAGGTCATGGAGAAGCCGTTCCCTCTGGTCGAACCCGGCGCCGACCTGGAGAAGGTCTACAAACTCTTGATGCGCGGCAACCCCGCCGTCGTCATCGGCAAGGAGGACCGACTCGAGGGGATCATCACCCGCATCGACGTGATCGAGTACCTCGCGGGCCGGACCTGAGGCAAGGCTTTTACGCCAGGCGGGCGACTCCTCCCGCGGCGATCGCGATGCACTTTGCGACGAAGGCCATCCACGCCGGACAGGAACCGGACCCTCGGACCGGCGCGGTCACGCCGCCGATCTACATGACGTCGACGTACTCCCAGAAGGTCCAGCACGATTACGTCTACGGGAGGGGCGACAACCCGACCCGCGATGCGCTCCAGCAGAGCCTCGCGGCCCTCGAGGAGGGCCAGCAGGCCCTCTGCTTCTCCAGTGGCATGGGCGCGATCACGACGGCCCTCACCCTGCTCAAGAAAGGCGACCACGCGGTGGTGACGGATGACTGCTACGGCGGCGTCTATCGAATCTTCACGCGGATCATGAGCGGGTACGGAGTGGAGTCCACCTTCGTGGACCTGCGGGACCTCGTCGATGTCGAGGATGCGTTTCGCCCGGAGACGAAGATGTTGTGGATGGAGTCGCCCACGAACCCCCTCATGAAGGTCGCCGACTTGCGGGAGCTCGCCGTGATCTCGAAGGCCCACGACGCGGTCAGCGTGTGCGACAACACCTTCGCGTCGCCGGCGTTGCAAAACCCTTTGGGCCTCGGCGTCGACCTCGTCGTCCATAGCACGACGAAGTACCTCGGGGGCCACGCGGACCTCTTGGGCGGGGCGCTCATCATGAACCGCGGAGACCTGTACGAGAAACTGAAGTTCGCACAAAACGCCCTCGGCGCGGTGCCGAGCCCGTTCGACTGTTGGCTCACCCTCCGCGGCATCAAGACCTTGGCGATCCGGATGGAACGGCACTCCGCCAACGCCCAGGCGATGGCTCGATTCCTCGGCGGCCACAAGGCCGTCTCCGCGGTCCACTATCCGGGCCTGCCCGACGATCCGGGCCATCGGACCGCGAAGAAACAGATGCGCGGATTCGGCGGCATGCTCAGTTTTGAACTCCGAGATTCGGCCAAGGTCGCGGACCGCCTGCGAAAACTCGAGATCATCATCCTCGCGGAGAGCCTGGGGGGCGTCGAGTCGCTCATCGAGCACCCGGCCACGATGACGCATTCAAGCGTGCCCAAGGAACAACGCCAGGCGCAAGGGATCACCGACGGCCTGGTCCGCTTCTCCGTCGGATTGGAGGACCCGCAGGATCTGCAGGACGACCTGGGACGGGCCCTGGCCTGAGGCCTACCACCGGGTCCGCCGCGGAGTCCATGATGGGACCCGCGCGAAGGGTGCCGTGGACGAAGCCGTGATCCCGAGGGCGATGAGCACATATCCGCCAAGGGCCGCCGCGGGAAGCAATCCCTGGCCGACGCTCCACGAACGCACGAACGCGGTCTCCCCAGGGTTCTGCAAGATCACCGCGGTCGTCGCCGCCGCGACCGCGAACAGGAGCATGGCCCCCGCGTCCGCGATCCTCCGCGATCGAGACTCGAGGTACCAAGCGACCCGACCGAAGAGGACGCCGTGAAGGGCGAGGATCGGGACGAACGTCCAACCCAGATACGGGAAAGCGCTCACATACGCGACGAAGATCCACGCATCCGTCGCCGAGAGGGAGTGGTACTCGAGCGGGAGGACCACCACCGCGGCGACGATCATGACGAGCGTCATCAGGAAGGAGCGCCAGGCGATGACCGGGTGGTCGTCGCGAGGCTGACGTCCGCGGAGGTCGCGCAAACCGACCCAGAGATTTGGCCACGCCGAGACATGGACGATCACGGCAATCCAGCCGAGGAGCAGGTCGACGTAGATCGGCCCGGACTCGGGGAAGAAGACGATCCATCGGCCGATTGCGAAGGAGGACCAGAAGAGCGCGGCGCTCACGCCGAGGAGCAAGGCTCCGCGCCGCAACTCGCGAGGCCAGAACGCACGACGACGGGCCGCGCGCGGAAGGAGAAAGGGGCCCGTCATGATCCGACCGCATCCGCTCCCGCTCTCCATAAGCTGTTGTCAGGCGTCCGCGATTCGCATTGACAAAGGATCTCCGTCGCGCATGGTCGGGCCGCGGGGCTTCCTCGGAAAGAACCTTAATACACGCTCCTCTCATCCGGAGAGAGAATGCCTCTTCGAGTGTACAACACCCTCTCGCGGAAGAAGGAGGCGTTCGTCCCCCTCCATGGGAAGCGGGTGTCGATGTTCGTCTGCGGCATCACGCCGCAGGATCAGACCCACCTGGGCCACGCGAAGACCTACGTCGCGTTCGACGTCGTCGCCCGGTACTTGCGCTCCAAAGGCTACCACGTCTTCTACCTACAAAACGTGACGGACATCGAGGACCGGATCATCGCGAAGATGAAGTCGACCAGGCGGGCCTGGGACGACATCGTCGCGCAGTATTTCGCGGAATTCCGGGACGTGATGGAGCGGCTGCAGTGCACGTCGGTCGACGTGTACGCGTTCGCGACGGACTACATCGACGAGATCGTGGAACAGATTCAAGGCCTCATCAGGAAGGGACACGCCTACGTCGCGGAAGACAAGAGCGTCTATTTCGACACGACGACCTTCTCCGGATGGGGCAAACTCAGCGGCCAGAAAGTGGAGGAGCTCCGCCCGGGTGCCCGCATCGAGATCGAGGAGCGCAAGCGGCATCCGGCGGACTTCGTCCTCTGGAGGGCCCAGAAGCCGGGGGAGCCGGCGTGGGAGAGTCCCTGGGGACCGGGCCGGCCCGGCTGGCACATCGAGGACACCGCGATCACAATCCGTCACTTCGGGGTGCAGTACGACCTGCACGGCGGCGGCGCGGAACTCGCCTTCCCCCACCACGAGGCGGAGATTGCCCAGGCGGAATCCTTCACCGGTGTCACACCCTTCGTCCGGTACTGGATGCACGGCGGCATGGTCATGGTGAGCGGCGCCGAGATGCACAAGTCCCTCGGCAACTTTTGGCCAGTCCAAGCGGCCCTCGAGCGATACGAGCCCGAGGTCCTCCGGTTCTTCCTGATCAACGTGCAGTACCGAGGCCCGATCGACTTCGCCCCCGAACTGCTCGAAGAAGCCAAGCGCTCCTACGAGCGCCTCCGGGAAACGGTTCGCTCGGTCGAGGCTGAGCGTCGCCGAGCGCCGCCGAAGGGGAAAGCGGATCCGGGGCTCCGAGATGCGACGAAGAATTCTCTCGCGGCCTTCGACGCCGCGATGTCGGACGACTTCAACACTCGCGAGGCGATTGCGGTCCTATTCGAATTTGCGCGGGACGTGAACAAGGCGATCGAGAGTGGCGTCGGCCGAGGACCGCTCGACGGTGCCGCCGAGGCTTTTCGGACGTTCGGGGACGTCCTCGGCCTGTTCCAAATGAAGCCTTCGGAAACCGACCGACTCGACGGCGTCTTGGACCTGATCGTGGGACTGCGCGAGGATGCGAGGAAGCGAAAAGACTTCGCCACGGCCGACCGAATCCGGGACGCGCTCGCGGCCGTCGGCATCGTGCTCGAAGATGCCCGCGACGGCGTCCGTTGGAAGCTCAAATGAAGCGATTTTTTGGGCCCGTTTGGGGCCCTTCTCCGCCATTCTCGAAGTTGAGAATGGGGGGCTGTTCGAGGCCGTGCTAAAGTACTTAAAGAAAGAGACCGGTCCAAAGGGCCTGTTTTCTCCATAGAAACCAGGGTCCGAACCTTTATCAATACCCACCGTATACTTGGCGCGTCATTTGGGATGGGCTGCGAGAGGGCCTTGGCAGCCAATCTTGAGGTTGCGAAATAGATGGTAGAAGAGACCGCCTACGACGCCCGCCAGATCCAGGTCCTTGAGGGCTTGCAGGCGGTCCGAAAACGCCCCGCGATGTATGTCGGATCCGTCGACAGCCGCGGCCTGCATCACCTCGTCCACGAGGTCGTCGACAACTCGATCGACGAGGCCATGGCGGGCTTCTGCAAAGAGATTCAGGTCACGCTCAATACGGACGGCTCGGTGACCGTCGCGGACGACGGCCGCGGGATCCCGGTCGACCTTCATCCCAAGTACGGCGTCCCGGGCGTCGAGTTAGTCCTGTCCCGCATGCACAGCGGCGGGAAATTCGAGCGGAAGATGTACCGCGTCTCCGGCGGCCTCCACGGCGTCGGTTTGTCCGTCGTCAATGGCCTGAGCGAGAAGCTGGAGGTCCGCGTCCGGCGGGAAGGCAAGGAGCATCGGATGCGCTTCGAACGGGGCCAGAAGGCCTCGAATCTGGAAGTCGTCGGCAGTGCCAAGGGCACCGGGACGACGATCTCGTTCCGTCCGGACTCTCAGATATTCGAGGAGATCGAGTTCGACTATGAGATCCTCGCCGCCCGCCTCCGGGAACTCGCATTCCTCAACGCCGGACTCCTCATCACGATCACGGACAAAATCCGGGGCCGACGGGACTCCTTCCAGTACCAAGGTGGAATCTCGGAATACGTGAAGTGGATCAACCGGGCGAAGACTCCGTTGCATGCGGATCCGATCCGATTCGCCAAGGAGTCCGACGGTACCCTGGTCGAAGTCGCGATGCAATATCACGATGGCTTCAACGAGTCGATCTTCACCTTCGTGAACAACATCGACACGGTCGAGGGCGGCACCCATCTCGTCGGGTTCAAGGCGGGCCTCGCCCGCGTGTTCATCAAGTACGCGAAGGACAACAAGTACCTCAAGCAGGGCGAGAGCCTCGAAGGCGACGACGTCCGCGAGGGCCTCACCGCGATCCTGAACCTCAAGATCCCCGAGCCTCAGTTCGAGGGCCAGACGAAGATGAAGCTCGGCAACTCGGAGGTCAAGGGCATCGTCGAGTCGATCGTGTACGAGAAGCTCACGGATTTCTTCAACGAGACGCCGAAAGTGGCGGAGATCTGCATCGGCAAGGCCGTCCTGGCGGCGCAGGCCCGGGAGGCCGCGAGGAAGGCCCGTGAACTCACGCGCCGCAAGGGGCTCCTGGAGGGATTCAACCTACCGGGGAAGCTCGCCGATTGTCAGGAACGCGATCCCGCGAAATCGGAGCTTTTCATCGTCGAAGGACCATCCGCGGGCGGTTCGGCCAAGCAAGGGCGCCGACGCGAATTCCAAGCGATCCTACCGCTCCGCGGGAAAATCCTGAACGTCGAGAAGGCGCGGCTCGACCAGATGCTGAAGAACGAGGAAATCCGGACGCTCATCACCGCGATCGGGGCGAGCATCGCCGACGAGTTCGACCTGAGCAAGGTCCGATACCACAAGATCATCGGCATGTCGGACGCGGACGTCGACGGGCAGCATATCACGACCCTGTTGCTGACCTTGTTCTTCCGGTACATGCGGCCACTGATCGACGCGGGTTTTGTATACATCGCACAACCGCCCCTCTACAAGATCCGGAAGGGGAAGGAGACGCATTACGCGTACTCGGAGCGACAGCGGGAGGAGCTAGTGAAAAAGCTGTCCGAGAAGGGCCTTGTGATCCAGCGCTACAAGGGCCTTGGGGAGATGAACGCGGAAGAGCTCTGGGAAACCACGATGGACCCGGACCGGCGCCTCCTCAAACAGGTCACGATCGACGATGCGGCGGCCGCGGACGCCCTCTTCTCCGTCCTGATGGGGGAGGCGGTCGAGCCCCGCCGGCAATACATCCAGGAACACGCGAAGGAAGTCTTGAACCTGGACATCTAGGTGAGCGATGCCGGACGAGGCCACGCAAGAACCGTCGCGGCGAATCCGACCGCGACCGATTGAAGAGGAAATGCACCGGTCGTACATCGACTACGCGATGTCCGTCATCGTGGGCCGGGCCCTGCCGGACGTCCGGGACGGACTGAAGCCGGTCCAGCGGCGCATCCTGCACACGATGAACGAGACGGGCGCGTCGTCGACGAGCCAATGGCGGAAGGCCGCGCGCGTGGTGGGGGACTGCCTCGGTCGATACCATCCCCATGGCGACACTGCGATCTACGACGCCCTCGCGCGCATGGTGCAGGCCTTCTCCCTCCGCTACCCGCTCGTCCAGGGGCAGGGGAACTGGGGCAGCACGGAGGACGAGCCCGCCGCGATGCGGTACACGGAATGCCGGCTCTCGAAGGTCGCCGAAGAAATCTTGCAAGACCTCGAGAAGGACACGGTCGACTGGATGGACAACTTCGACGGGACGATGCGGGAACCGGTCGTCCTGCCGTCGAAGTTCCCGAACCTGCTCGTGAACGGATCCAGCGGGATCGCGGTCGGGATGGCGACGAACATCCCGCCGCACAACCTCGGCGAAGTCGTGGACGCCCTGGTCCTCCTCATCGGCAATCCCGCCGCGGAGCTGCAGGACCTCTACAACCCCGAGGCCGGGCCCATCCGGGGTCCGGATTTCCCAACGGGCGGCATCCTGTACGGAGCGGCGGGCGTGACTGAGGCCTACAAGACCGGCCGCGGGCTGATCAGCATCCGGGCGGCGGCGCACGTTGAGGAGGCCGGCCACGACAAGGCCCGGATCGTCATCACGGAGATCCCGTACCTCGTCAACAAGGCGGCCCTCGTCGAATCGATCGCCCTCCTGGTCAAGTCGAAGAAGATCGAGGGCGTCGTGGACCTCCGGGACGAGAGCGACCGGGAAGGCATGCGGGTCGTCCTCGAGTTGAAGCGCGACGCCGTCGAAGATGTGGTGCTGAATCAGCTGTACCATCACACGCAGATGGAGCAGACCTTCGGCGTGATCAACCTGGCCCTGGTCGGCGGCGAGCCGAAGGTCCTGACGCTGAAAGAGGTCCTCCAATCCCACGTCGACCATCGCGTCATGATCGTCCGGCGGCGGACGGAGTTCGACCTCCGGAAGGCCCGCGAGCGGCTCCATATCGTCGAGGGTCTCATCACCGCGGTCGACCACCTCGATGAGGTGATCCGCCTGATTCGGCGGGCCCGAGATGCGGCGGAGGCCGAGGCCGGACTCACGAGCCGGTACCTGCTGTCCGAGGCGCAGGCGAAGGCGATCCTCGCCATGGCCTTGCGGCAGCTCACCGGACTCGAGATCGAGAAGCTCCGGGCCGAGCAGACGGGCCTCAAGAAGAACATCGAGGGACTCGAGGCCATCCTCGCCTCCCGAGAACAGGTCTTGGACATCATCAAGGCCGAGCTCCTCGAGATGAAGGAGGAGTACGGAGACGAACGCCGGACGAAAGTCGAGGCCGAGGCCTTCGACATGGAGATCGAGGACCTGATCCCCGACGAGCACGTCGTCGTCCCGATCACGAACACGGGCTACATCAAACGCGTTCCGTCGCAGATGTACCATACGCAGCGTCGGGGCGGCAAAGGGGTGACGGGGATGGAGACGAAGGAGGAGGACTTCGTCGTCAACCTCTTCACGGCGTCGACCCACGACTACATCCTATTCTTCTCGAGCGAGGGGCAGTGCTACTGGCTCAAGACCTATCGGCTCCCCGTCGGAAGTCGTTATGCCAAGGGCAAGCCGATCGTGAACCTATTGCCGCGATTGGAACCGAGTGAGCGGATCCTGGACATGATCGCGGTGCGGGAGTTCGACGAACGTCGCACGATCGTGTTCGCGACGAAACTCGGGAAGATCAAGCGGACGCGCCTCGATTCCTTCAAGCGACCGAACATCCGGGGGATCCGGGCCATCGCGCTGAACCCCGGGGACGAACTCGTGGAGGCCCGGATCGCGGACGGAGACGAGGAGGTCATCCTGGCATCCGCCGGGGGCTACGCGAACCGGTTCCCGCTCACCGAGGTCCGCCCGATGGGGAGGACCGCGGCGGGCGTCCGTGGGATGCGGCTCCGAAAAGAGGATCGCGTCATCTCGATGGCCCTCGTGCGGAGCGAAGAGGCCGAACTCCTGACCGTCCTCGAGACCGGATACGGCAAGCGGACGAAGGTGAAGGAGTACCGCAAGACCCGGCGCGGGAGCCAGGGCGTCGTGACGACGAACATGAAGATCGCGAAGAGCCCTGTCGTCGCGGTCCTCGAAGTCGAGGCCGACGACGAGCTTTTGGTCACCACGGTCGGTGGCATCGTCATCCGGTGTCCCGTCCAGGATATCCGCGAAACCGGACGGGCCGCGCGTGGCGTGCGGATCCAGCGCCTGAACGAAGGGGACAAGGTCACCGCCGTCGTGCGACTCGTGCGACCGAAAGAGGAAGCGGAGGCGGTTGGGGAACCGTCTTCGCCGGCGTAGCCTAGGCGAGAGCGTGGCTCAGTTCGGGAATTGCACGTCGATGCCCAGGCCCGGCCCGGAAGGCGCGATCAATTGCCCGTTCTCGAACCTCAAGCCGGATGAGGGATCCGAGGCGAACTTGAAGTGTGAATCGAGGTCCAGCCACCGCACGTTCTTCTGCGCGAGCGCGAAGTGCAGGCCGGCGGCGATCGAGAGCTGCGGCTCGCCCATGCATCCCACCATCGTCGGGTAGCCGGCGGATTCGCAGAGCGTGTTGATTTCCATCGACCGCAAGATGCCGCCGTGCTTCATCAGCTTCATATTCACGGCGCGCGCGGCGTTGCTCCATCGGAGTTTCTTGACGTCCTCAGGCGTGAGGACCATCTCGTCGGCCATGATGGGGATCGGGGACGATTCGGTCAGGGCCCGCATCCCTTCCCAATCGTCGACGGAGACCGGCTGCTCGAAGAACGCGACATCCTCGGACCGAGCATACCGCGCGAAGGCCAGCGCATCGGTCCACGAGTAACCTTGGTTCCCGTCGACGCGGAGCTCGACCTTCTTGCCCACGGCGTCACGGATCGCCTTCACGCGTTTCGCATCGGCCTTCCAATCCCGCCCGACCTTGATTTTCAGGGCCTGAAAGCCGACCTGCACCCATCGCCGGGCCCGGTCGACGGCGGCATCCGTGTCCATGATCCCGATCGTCATGTCGGTCGGCATCCGATCCCGCCGACCTCCCAGGTAGGCGTAGAGCGGTACGCCGGCCGCCTGAGCGGCGAGGTCGAACAACGCCATTTCGAGGGCGGCCCGCGCGCTGGGCTGATTCGCCGCGAGCTTGTCCATCCGCTCTTGGAGCTGAAACGGTTTCTCGAATTCCACGCCCGGGAGGGCCCGGGAGAAGGCTTGAAGGGTGTTGAGCACGGAGTGGACGTTCTCGCGGGTGACATCCGTGGGCGCAGCCACCCCGTGTCCGGTGCGCTTCCCTGAATGCACGGCGAGGAACACCACTTCCGAAATCGCGGACGATGCCTTTGCGATCGTAAACGCCTCCTTTCGTTGCAGGGTCACAGGAAGAAATTCCATCAGGTCAATTCGCATGACGCGTCCCGCAGTGGAGATGGACAATATGAAACCTAGGCATTCAAATTTCAGAACCCGCGACGTCGCTTCGCGTTTCGGTCTTGACGGTCGGACGCCATCTCGAGCTAATCGCTGTCGAAGGACCCCACGGGTCAATCAGAGGACCATGAGCATCCCGGCCGTGGCCTTCATCGAGCGCCCGGCGTCCTGAAGGCGAATCTGCTCGTTCGGGGCGTGGGCGCGGCTCCCTTGGTATCCGACCCCCGGCCCGTGGGGAGCGGGCGTCCCCATCCGAGTGAAGTACCACGTGGTCGAGGAGCCGTAGGACCAAGGGAACACGTTCGGCTCCGTGCCGTAGACTTCCCGGGTCGCGGCCAAAATGGCCTGCGGAAGGCGTTCCGAGATTGCACAGGAGGCGGGTTCGAACACGGAGTCTTTGTCGACCTTGACGTCCGAGAACCCTTTGGTTCGGAGATGGGCAACGAGTCGGTCGAAGATCGCATCGGGCCTCTGTCCCGGAAGAAGGCGGAAGTCGAGCTTCGCGTGAGCGACGGCCGGGTTCACGGTCTTGTGGCCCGGCCCCATATAGCCGCTCCAAATTCCGTCGATCGTGCAGGTCGTGCCGTACGCAGCCCGCTTGAGACGCGCGTAGCGAGTCTTCCCGCCGAAGATCTCCCGAGCCCCGAACTCGTCCTTGTACGAGAGTGGATCCGACGTGTTCTTTCGTAGATACCGGAGCATCTCCGGGTCGGGAGGAGGGACACCGTCCAAGAAACCGGCGATGAGGATTTTTCCATTCTCCGACCGCAGGCTGCGAAGGGCCGCAATGAGCCGCCACGCGGCATTCGGGATGACGGTCGCCAAGGACGAATGCTGATCCACGTTGGACGTCCGCACCTCGAGGTCGACGCTCAGGATACCTTTGGAGCCGAGGCTGATGGAGGGCTTCCCGTCTCGCGTGTGTGCGGCCGCCTCGATCGTCGCCCCGAGGCCCCGGAACAACTCCGGATGGGCCTCTGCGAACGGCAGCAGGTGCGGGCTTCCACTCTCCTCCTCGCCATCGATGAAGAACCGGACGTTTACCGGGAGGCGACCAACGACTTCTCGGATCGCCTGCACCGCGAGGGCTTGCGCGACCGTGTTCCCTTTCGTGTCCGAGGCACCTCGGCCGTACAGCTTGCCATCCCGGACGACGGGGTCAAATGGATCGGACGTCCACTCGTCAAGCGGATCGACGGGCTGGACGTCGTAATGGTTATAGAGGATCACCCAAGGTGAAGTCGAATCATCCTCGATCTCGCCGATGACGACCGGCGGGCCACCCTTTTCGGGGACCAAACGGGCGGTCGCCCCCGCGGTCTCAAGGACCTTCCGCGTAGCTTCAGCGCCTTCCTGAAACTTGGTCCCGTGGGCCGAAATCGTCGGAACGCGAATGTAGTCCGATAGCAGGGTTACAAAATCCTCGGAACGGCCATCCAGCACGGAATATACTTTCGCGCGTTCTGCCGGATCAATCATGGGTCCTGGAAGGTCGTCGAGACCGATGAACCTGCGCTCGTCGAGCCGTCTTCGACACCAGTTTCCCCCACTTTGTCCGTGGGTAGAACCGGCAGAAGTCCGTGAAGGAACACCGCGGGCACTGGGGGCCGATTGGCCGACAGAGGTCTTTTCCGAATCGGATGAACAGCTCGTTGATATGGAGCCAGTACTCCTTCGAGACGGTGCGCATCAGTCGCTTCTCGGTCGCCCCGGGGGTCTTCGTGCGAACGAGTCCGAGCCGGTTGCTCACGCGATGGACGTGGGTGTCCGTCGGGATCCGCGGTTCTCCGAAGCCGTAGACGAGGACGCAGTTCGCGGTCTTCGGCCCGACCTGGGGAAGCGCAATGAGCTCGTCGTAGGTTGCCGGCACGTCGCCCCCATATCGATCGAGGAGGACCCGGCTAACCTTTTGGATTTGGACCGCCTTCTGCCGGTAGAACCCCACCGGCTTAATCAAGCGCTCGAGATCCCCGGGATCTGCATCCGCGAGGGCGCGGGGCGTGTCATATTTCGCGAACAGCTGTCGCGACGCCCGCTCCGTCATCTCGTCTCGAGTTCGCTGGGACAGGATCGTCGAAATGAGGACGAGGAACGGATCTTCCCGTTCCGCGACGATCTTCGCGAGGGCGGTCTCTCCTTGATGAAGGTCCCCTGCGGGGAGGTATCGAGCCGCGAGGTCCCGCATGATGAAGGGGATCCGCTCACGGATGGACGCCGAGGTGGTCAAGGGCCTCCCCCGCCGTGTAGATGGATCCGGTAATCAGCACGACGTCCTCCTCGCTTGCATTCGAGATCGCAGCGTCGATCGCGTCCCGTACAAGGGGGATGGACTCGGCCTTGGCGTAGGGTGCGAAAGCCGAGGCGACCTCGTCGGCCGCGAACGCCCGATGCGTTTTCGGTCGGCACGCGTACACGTGGGATGCGAGGGGACCCAGGGCGGCGGCCATCCCCTTTAGGTCTTTGTCGTTCAAGATGCCCACGACGAGGGAGATCTTTCGATTCGGGAGCAGGTCGGCGATGGAGGTCGCAAGGGCGTCCGTCGCCGGCCGATTGTGGGCGCCGTCGACCAGGACGAGAGGTCGCTCCCGGACGGGCTCGAGGCGTGCGGGCCAGTGGGTCGATGCGATGCCCCTTCGAATCGCATCGTCCGACACGGCGAATCCTTGTTGCCGAAGTTCGGTGAGGGCGGTGACCGCGAGCGCGACGTTTTCGGCCTGGTAGGCCCCCAGCAGCGGCGTGTGGACCTCGATCTCTCCAAAGGATCCGCGGACGCGCAGGTCCTGGCCCTTCAGGTCCCGGGCGCCGCGTTCCGCATACACGTCCCGGCCGACGACGGAAAGAGGAGCGTGGACCTCCCGACAGCGGGCCTCGATGACGGACAGAGCGGGTTGCTCGACGGTCACGGCGCGCGACGAGGGCTTGATGATTCCCGCCTTCTCCCGGGCGATCCGGTTCACGGTCCTTCCGAGGTGTTCGGTGTGCTCCAGGTCCACCCGGGTGATGACGGAGACGAGGCCGTCCGCCACATTCGTGGCGTCCATCCGGCCTCCCATTCCCACTTCGATCACCGCGACGTCGACCTGACGCTCGCGGAAGTATTCGAAGGCCATGGCGGTCGCCACCTCGAAGAAGGTCGGATGATCGATCGCCCGGGCCGAGGTCATCGCCTGAATCGCGGGCTGCATCCCCGACCAGAGCCGGAGGACGTCGTCGTCGGCGATCGGGGTCCGGTCGACCTGGATCCTCTCGTTGAACCGCACGAGATGCGGCGAGGTGTACAGGCCGACATGATAGCCCGCCTGCTGCAATACGGAGGCGGCGTAGGCGCACACGGATCCCTTGCCGTTCGTCCCGGTGACGTGCAGGATCCTCAGGTCGCGATGCGGATCTCCGAGGAGCGACAGGAGCCGCCGGATGTTCTCGAGGCCGAGCTTGATCCCGAACCGCTCGAGACGATAGAGATGTTCGAGCGTCGTCGCGTAATCCATCGGAGCGGCGGGGGCTAACGGAACGGGCGGATTAAAGGTTCCCCGGAGACCAACCGTTCGCCCCCTTCGTTCGAACGAAGCCCATAGCTATATATCGCGCATGAGAAATCGTTGAGAGAATGCATCCCGCCGACCGTCTCCGTGGACGGAAGAGCATGAAGCTCCAGGGCAAAACGATCGTCCTGGGAGTCACAGGCAGCATTGCGGCCGTCGAGACGGTGAAGCTCGCGCACGAGTTGATTCGCCACGGTGCGGAGGTCCACGCCGTCCTCACCCGATCCGCAACCGAAATCGTTCATCCCAACGCCCTGCAGTTCGCGACCGGCAATCCCGTGGTCACGGCCATCACCGGTTCGATGGAGTACCTGACCATGTGCGGGCGGGACGGGAAGGCGAACCTCCTCCTAATCGCGCCGTGCACGGCGAATACGATGGGGAAAATCGCCCAAGGGATCGACGACACGACCGTGACGACCTATGCAGCCAACGCCCTCGGTTCTGGCATCCCGATTCTCCTCGCTCCCGCGGCCCACGAGTCCATGATGGACAATCCCGCGGCCGCGGCGAACATCCGTCGGCTGCGAGAACTGGGCGTGGAATTGGTCGAGGCGAAGCGGGAGGAGGACAAGGCGAAGATGGCGGACGTGGAGACGATCGTCGCGAGGGTCCTCCGACGTCTCGGGCCGAGGGACCTTCAAGACATGCGTGTCCTCGTCGTCGCCGGAGCGACCGTCGAGCCGATCGACGACGTCCGTGTGGTGACGAACCGATCGACCGGGGGGACCGGAATCGAACTCGCGAAGGCCGCCTTCGAGCATGGCGCCGACGTGGAGCTATGGCTCGGCCGCCATGAGACGACGGTTCCGACGTGGTTGCCCTCCAAGTCGTTCGATACGACCGAGAGCCTCGCGACTATGGCAGACAAGGCCGACGCGGAAATCTGTCTCGTGCCCGCTGCCGTTTCGGATTTCACGCCGACGAAAAAACAGAAAGGAAAAATCCCGAGTCGGAAAGGCGGGCTGACCCTCGAGTTGGAACCGACCCCGAAACTCCTGGCGCAATTCCGGAAAGGGACGCGAAAGGCTCTCGTCGGGTTCAAAGCGGAGGCCGGGATCAGCGAGGCGGAGTTGAAGACGAAGGCGATGGTCCTCGCGAAGGAAGCGGAGCTGGATTTCGTCGTGGCGAACGACGTGTCGCAGGTCAAGGGAGACACGACGTCGATCACGATCTTCGACCGAAAAGGTCACTCCGAGTCGTTCGAAGGATCGAAAGCGCTCGCGGCGGAGCGGATTTGGCGGGCAATCCTGCATGGTGTCCGAGGGTGAGGCCTTTTGCCCCGGACATGTCACGGCCTTCTTCGAGGTCGTTGAGAATCCGAACCCACGAGCGAAGGGTTCTCGTGGCGCCGGCCTCTCATTGAGCCTTGGCGTCCAGACAGTTGCGAAGGCACGAGACGCCTCGCGGCCGGCGATTGACATCCTCGTGAACGAGCGACGTCGGCCGGCCGAGGTCACCCGGCGCGTCGTCGAAAAAATGGTCGGCCCTCGCCCCATGGAAATCAAGATCTTGAGCGAGACGCCGCTGCCCGTGTCCCAGGGGTTCGGAGTCAGCGCGGCGGCGGCCCTCAGCACGGCGCTCGCGATGAACGACGCCCTCGGCTCGGGAGTGTCCCGCCAGGAACTCGTCGCCCTCGCGCACGAGACCGAGGTCGAGTGTGGCACGGGTCTCGGGGACGTCGTCCCGGCTTCGATTGGAGGAATGGATCTTCGCTGGAAACCGGGAGCGCCGGGCCACGGAGAAGTCCGGACCTTTCCGATGAAGGCTGATCTTCTCCTTGCGGTGCTCGGTCCAGAAATGCCGACGCGGGGAGTCCTGCGAGATCCGGGGAAAATCGCCGCCATCAATCGCGTGGGTGGGAGCTTCGTCGATGAATTCGCACAAGGGCCGACCCTCGAGAGACTATTCGATCTGGGCATTCGATTTGCTCAGGAAACAGGCCTTGCGAACCGGACGGTCCTCGAGGTCCTTCACGCTTCCCGGATGTTCGGGCGGGCCACGATGGCCATGCTCGGCAACTCGGTCTTCGCCACCGGGAACACGGAGCAGCTCGCGACCCTCTACCGCAAGTTCGGCACCCTGCAGCGATGCGAGGTCGACAACGTAGGTGCGCGGGTCCTTTGATCACTCGCTCAGTGTGAAGAGCTGGTCGTCGCCGCCAACGTCGAAGAGGCCGAGTCGCGCCCCGGCATCGAGCCAACCGTGGGCGTAGTTGATGTTCGCGAGGGCCTTGTCCAGCTCCCCCGCGTCCCGGAAGTGCTTCGCGTCCGCGCAATACGCCCGGGCCATCGTCACGAAGTCGTCCGCGCACTTCCGGAGGTGAGACCGTTCCGGCACCGCAATCTTGGCTTTCCCGAGGGCGCGTTCTGTCAGGGCAATGTCCCGGTCGACGAGGGTGCGGAGATCCATTGTTTCGGGATATCGGCACGGAAGACGAAAACCCTTTCCACCCGCGACAGCCTGGGCCACTAGGATGCTGCTACCCCGCTCCTCTAGAGCCGATGCCCCATGTATCGAACCCGGCTAAGGTCCCCTCGCGACGTGAAGATACAGGATGTGACCTCTCGGCAGGACGATGGCCCGTTGTTCGAATCCATTTTGTTCCGGCTCTGGAAGGACGGACGAGGCGCCCGATACCGGAGAGACACCACGCTCGAGGTACGACGCCCGCACATCCGACGAAGACTGTAAACCGGCGGAAGCATAGATCGCAAAGTGGTCCGCAAACACCGAGCCGGGATTCGACGTGCAACGCCCTTCGGTCGCAGTCGACTCGGGCGGACAGAAATCGGTTTTCGCTGCGATCGAATCAGCCTCCACTTCGTAGAACACGGACCCGAAGCCGGACAGCCGCCCTTGGGTATTCGCATTGGCGCCCATGACCGCGTCGAAGTAACCCAGCTCCCGGTCACCTCCGTCAATCGACACGTTGTCGAAGCTTCGCCCTCCGACGCCTTGCACAACGACGACAGTGCCTTTGCCTTTCGCGTAGGCGCCTCGGGTTCCATTCGCTGCGACGCAGGAAGGATCAAACCGGTTCGTCGAGTTGACGGACTCGCAGCTCGACGAGACCCTGAGCTGCTTGCTCCGCTCGTACACATGGTCGTGACCAACCAATATCAAGTCCACGTGGGCTTCCAGAAGTTCGTCGAAGAGGTACTGGCCCATAGGACAGTGGCCATCGTTGGCCACGGTGATACACTCCTTGTGGACCCCCGCGATGACCCAAGGGATGCCCGCATCTCGGGCATTCGCGACGGCGTCCTCGACCCACTCCGTATGCGGTGAGTTCTTGCCGTAGTTGTAATTGACACCCTTGAGCCCGGCCGAGAGCAGGATGAATCGCGCGAGGGGCCTGTCCCGAGGGTAGTCGAAGTAATACTCGTACCCGTAGCCGGGAGTCCCGTTGCCCAAGACCATCGGGGAGGAGAGCGGGTACGGACAGCTCCCAACGTACCCCGACATGTTGCCGCCCACGTTGCTCCCGTCATCCCCGGCGACGATGACGATCTCCGGCAGGACCCGTTTCATTTGCGTGCACCAACCCGACGCATCCGTCGTGTACCCCAGATCGCCGAGGGCGAGGAAGAACGACATGCCAGCCGTTCGAGCACGTCCTAGGACGCCGACGGAATCGTTGTTGTCCGGTCCTCCAAAGTCTCCCGCGGCCGCAAACGTGAAGTGCGTAGCGGACTCGTCTTTCCAGCGCGGCTGGGAGAAATCGAAAGGGCTCTTTACGACCGCTCCTTTCTGGAACAAAGCCCAACCCGCGGCCATGGCGATGACGAGTGCGAGGGCGAGGACGGCGACGGCCCTCCGACGGAGGATGGCCGCCTCGCGCCGCTTGCTTGGGATCCGTCGCGGTTCCTTGGCGCCCTCTTCGGCCGACACCTGCCTCGGAATCCGATCCGTTTTCGGGCGTTCGAGGGCCTTCATCCAATTCAACGACTTCCTCAGCTCCTCCAACAACTCCCTGTCGGAATCGGACTTCACGCGGACGGTCCACGGCCCAAGCTCCGCGGGATGTCGATGTTGCACGGGGGCCTTCCACACGTGGTCGGTGGGGATGCCGACCCCTCGAAACTTCCGGGTCGTCCGAATCAAAGCCTTCGTCTTCCCGCGAAAATGGAACGGTCCCATGCGGCGTCCCTGGTTCGTCGCGGCCATCCCCTTCATGCGCTCCGGGGTCGTAGGAGATCGGTCATATCAAAGCCTCGCCCCCAACTGCGGCCAATCTGGCCCCGAGTGTAACACATATTGGGCCAGTTGTACCACACAGGTGTTTTGACGCTTGTCGAATTTGGCCCATGTGACTATTCGGTCTGTCTTCGAGGCGTGAGCCTCCGGCGTGGCATGACAACGGATTGGTGGGTGTCACACGGCGTCGAGTTGGTTGTGGGGCGCCTCCTCCGGAGCTACCCTATCGATCTGGGCTTCGTACAGCCGCGCGTAGACCCCTCCTCTCCCAAGGAGGTCTTCGTGGGTCCCGACCTCGGCGATGCCTCCGTCTTCGAGCACCACGATTCGGTCCGCGTCCATGATCGACGAAAGCCGGTGCCCGATGATAATCATCGTCCTGCGCTGTGCAAGCTTGCGCAACGCGTCTTGGATGAGCGATTCCGATTCGGAGTCGATGTTCGAAGTCGCCTCATCAAGGATGAGGATGCTCGGGTTCTTCAGGAGGGCGCGAGCAATCGCGATCCGTTGCCTCTGGCCGACGGACAGGGTGACCCCGCGCTCGCCAATCTGCGTGTCATATCCCTTCGGCAGGCCCACGATGAAATCGTGGGCGTTCGCTGACTGTGCTGCTCGTACGACGTTCTCCTCCGAGGCTTCAACGTCGCCGTACATGATGTTCTCCCGAATCGATCCCGAGAAGAGGACCGGCTCCTGCATGACAAGGCCGATTTTGTTCCGTAGGCAACTCAGGCTCAACCGATCGAGGGGATATCCGTCGATCGAAATCCCGCCCGCGATCGGCTCGTAGAACCGAAGGAGCAGGTTGACGATCGTGGATTTGCCCACACCACTCGATCCGACGACCGCAACCGTCTCCCCGGGCTCGATCGTCAACGAGAAGTCTTCCAGCACGTATCGGTTCGGCCGATACCCGAAAGTCACCCGGTCGAACTGGATGCGTCCCTCGATCGTTTGCGGGAAGAGACTGTCGGGGGCGTCCAGGACTTCCACCTTCGCATCCATGAATTCGAAGATGCGATCGGCCGCCGCCACGGCCTTTTGGACCGTGAAATTGACCTTGCTCAGGACGACGAGGGGCTTGAACACCTTGTCCATGTACCCGAGGAAGGCGACCGCTACTGCGACTGTCAGGTCGCCGCTGATCACCGCCGGCGCCGAGAACCAGACGAACACCGCGAGGGAGCACAAGGTGAGGAAATCCACGGTCGAGGAATAGGCTCCGGAAAGCCGAGCCAGGCGGACCTTGGCCCGAGCGATCGCCCAGGACCGATCGCGAAACGCGTTCGCCTCGTGGTGCTCCATCCTGAAACTCTTCACGATACGGAGGCCGGAGACGACCTCGAAGGCCTTCGCGGTGAGTTCGGCGACTGCTTCGCGGATTTTTCTCGAGGTCTGTTTGATGGACTTTTTGAATCGGTTCACGACGATGACCATGACGAGGGCGGGGGGCGTGACCAATAAAGCGAGTCTCGCGTTCACGAAGAACAGTAGGCCGAGGGCGCCCGCGACCATGACCGCATTCGTGAGGAAATCCGCGACGTTGTCGGTCAGGACCCTTTCCACTTCGTTCGTGTCGCTGACGACCCGGGAGACGAGTTCACCGGACCGCGACATATCGAGGAAGCTCATGGGCATTCGCTCGATGTTCTCGTATAGATCGGATCGGAGTCGATGCACGGTCTTCTGAGCCAGGATCTCCGACAGATAGTCCTTGACAAACGAGGCGACCTCTTTGGCGGCAAAGGTCGTGCCGAGCAGAAGGAGGACATTTGGAAGGAGCTCCACGTGCCCCAGCCGAACAACTTGCCCGATGAAGAGAAACGCGAGGATCCACACTTGCGTCAGGTCCATCAGGGCGGCGATGACGAGTCCCGCCATAACCCCGGCCGCATACGGCCAGTGGGGCCTCAAATAGGACAAGAGCCGCCGGAGGGTTTGCTTTCGAACCGGTTCTGAATCGCCCCGAACCGGGGATGAGCTGGTCCCAGGGACCTGCGAGGGAGCAATTTCGGACCCGGGGGGGCTCGGGGAGCCGACCTTGTGCGCCCGACTCCATCGCCGCCATTCTCGAGCGGTAATGACGCCCCAGATTCCCCAAGCGAAAATGGGAGCGGTGATCTGCAAGAGCAAGAGCTGGAAATCGGAGAGGAATGAGCGACCGAATTCCCGGGGGAGGGCGAACAACGCTACCTGGATGTTGTAGGCAGACCCGAGATAACCCAGTAGCCAGGCAGCCGTAGAGAGGCCGGTGAGGATCACCGCGACCAGCCTGGCGATCCAGCGACGACGGGTCATGGGGATGTCCCGGAGACGAGCGCGACCTGATTCGGAAATCGACATTGGGGACACGCTGGACGACCGAGTCTCGCCTTCTTCAGGTAACGCCCGCCGCTCGCCGAGGGACCTCAGCTCGTCCAGGAGCTCCGCATACCGCTCGTCCGTGACTCGAATCTGGTCGAGAAGTTCCGAGTACCTTCGCTCGGCCGCGGGCCGATTCTCCTCATGTCCATTACTACCCCTCCTCGGCGACCGGCCTTCCTGGTCCTCTGGTCCCTCGTCTGATCCGGTCAATCAGGGACCCCCCGGCACGCGCGTTGTGCCGCCTCGATGATCCAAGCGGCCGTCTCCCGCCAGCCCGGCTCTTGAGCCCGGAAGATGCCAGCCGCCACCTCAAGAAACGCGCCTGCGGTATGCAGGGGCAGACGCTCGCGCCACGTACTCGGCGCATGGCGGAAGTATTCTTCGACGAAGGCGGCCGCCGCTGCACGAGCCCGACCCGCCGGCATCGAACGCATCCCGGCCCTGCTCGCCAGGTGAGCGAAAAAGGATGCCACGTCTCGAACGGGGTCGCCGAACGCGACCGAGTCGAGATCGATGAAGACCACCTGCGGGCCGGACACGAAGAGATGATCCGGCTTGAGGTCTCCGTGAATCGGCGTTGGCGGCGCCTCTCGCAAGCCAGCCCTCACTTCAGCCGTGATCGCTTGGATCGCATCCCGTGCTCCGGGACATATCCACTCAACGAGAGTTGCCGCCTTTCGAATGGTTTTCAACGCGTCGGCGAGCGATTCTTGCCGCGTGGCCGGGACATCGTCTTGGTGGAAAGCCGCTAGAGCCCGGGCGACGGGACGTACCGCTTCGGCCGGATCTCCCGCTCGAAGCAGCAGTTGGGTCAGCGAAGTGCCAGGTGCCTCTTCGGCCACGAGCGTGCGGTGCTCCATTAGATAGGCAATCGGCCGAATCACGTCGTAGGGTTGTGGGCTCCCTTCGACCTTGGCGGACATCAATTGCAGGAATCGCCAAGTGTCCGCGCCGCGCTCGTTTCGATAGACTTTCAAGTAGCAGGTCAGGGTCTCGCGCCGAGCCGACTGGATTTCACGCGCTCGTATGGTGTAGCGGAGAACGGCCCCGCGCTCGGTCCGGTACCTCGCGGTTTCGATTGTCCGATCCTCCACTTCCCATTCGCCGGGACCGAGGCGGGTCAGGAGTAGGGGATCAACGTCGCGCCCAGCCGCTCCCATCACCGGCCCGAGGGTCCGAAGTCTCCGATCGTAGGGAAAGATCTGGACGAGCATTCGGAGGCCAGGAACGATGCTGACCGGTTCGAACGTGAGCCACTCGGAAGGAATCCCGCCGCGTGGATCCTTGGCATGCATCTCCTGCCACCGCCGCTCGGCCTTGCTTTCGTCGGCATACAGTACGCCGGTCACCGGCTGATCCCATCGGCGACCCGTCAAGGGATCCGCGACGCGGAGGGTGTATTGTAACACATGACGAGACTTCGACTGCCGGCACCGGAAGCGGAATGGCTTGCACGCTTCGATTTCGTACTTCTGGTGCGCGACCGGCTTCAGCTCGGCTCGGAAGACCTCGAGCATCAGGTCGGGGTTCGCCGCGATCGGGAGCTGCGGAAAGTCGGGATCGAAAGGGAACCCATCCGGCCTCCCGGCGTCGAACCGTTCGTCACTCCCCGGATGGGACGCACCCTCCGAATCCGGGGGACGGCCCGTAGCCGGCGGGCGATTCCGCTGTTCCGGTTGATCACGCATGGCTATTCCATCCTCAACAACTGGACGGCTTCGGCCTGACGTTGTCGAACCGCCTCCGGATGTGGGTCTCGGCTCTTGCTGAACAGCAACCCATGAATCTTCCGCAACAGAGTAACCCGCTCATACCATGCGATCCGAGAGTCCAGATCCGAATCGATCGGAGACCATCGGATGTAGGACTGGAGGACTGTCGCGCGCGCGGAGGGGAAGTCCCGCAGGATTTCCGGCCTTTTGATCGTAGTTCGGAACAGCTGTGCGAATAGGTTGCCCAGGTCGCACGCCGGGTCACCCAGCGCGCATTTGTCGAAATCCAACACGACGACGTGGCCCGCCCGCCAGAGGAGGTTCGCAGGGCCGAAGTCGCCGTGGACGAAGGACGGTGCCGAGGGAAATGGCGGGGCATCGCGCTCCAGGGCATCGATCGCGCTCTCCAGGGAACCGGCTTCGCTGGGGAACCGTTCGCAAAGATCCCGGACTCTTGGCCGGACATCTTCGAGGACGGCGTTCGGAAAGATCGTCCGAGTTGGGGCGATGGGAAGGGCGTGCAAGGTCGCCAGCGTGCGACCGATCGCGGCAAAGATCTTCTGCGTGTCCTGCGCCATCGCCGTCGTCATCGACTCGCCGGACTCGTACGTCAACAACAAGAGACGGCGTGGCGCGTGGTACGCGAGGACGCTCGGAACCGCGAGACAGGATTCGACCTGACCGTTCGACCCCAGCTCGCGAAGGACGGTGGCGACTCGACGGGCATCGTCATCCCGATCGTAGAATTTCCCGACCCAACGGTATCGACGCACATCGGGACCTCCAGCCAACCGGGCCTCCAGCTCATAGCGGACCACACGCCGTTTCCCGAACGGCGTGAAGGTATTGTCCGCGGTCCAACCCTCGAGCCGGGCGCCAACTCCCTCCAATTCGCGCAGAGCTCCGCTCAATATGGCGTGGGTCTCGTCCGGTTGGAGGGTCTCCGCCGGATTCATGCCCATCCCTCCGTTGACAGCTGCTCTCGGCCGTTGGCTCGGCCGCCCATCCCGTCGTCGCTCAGCCAGCGAGAAACGTACGCGGTCAGATTTGAAGCTCCGTCGAAGGACGGGATGATCTTTCGAACGAGCCGGGCGTGGTCCCGCGGATCACGCGTCAACGCCCATTCCAGAGCCTCCGCGAGGCTCTCCCCGCCGTTCAGGTCTTTGGGGTGGATCCATCGAGCGAGGCCGCGCGCGGCGAGGGTCTCGGCTCGGATCTGCTGCTCGATTTTGTGCGTGGACCGAGGCACGATCACCAGAGGTCGACCGACGGACAGAGCTTCGCACACGCTGTTGTATCCGCCCATGCTGACGATGGCGTCGGCCGCGGCCATGAGCTGAAAATTGTCGGCCCGGGTGAGGACGCGGCACGTCGTGGTGGCGCGCGCGCGAAGTTTCTCCTGCTGGTCGAGCGGCATGAGCGGTCCGGTCACGAAGACGGCGTTGAGATCGGGATGGACCGACTGCAAGTGTTGGACGGCTGCGTAGGCGGCCTCCAGCACGGGATACCCGTCGATTCCCCCGCCGACCGTCGCGACGACCAGGGGTCCTTTCGAAGGGACCTGGTACCGCTCGCGAATCTCGTTTGCATCCGTGCACTCGCCATCCCGGACGACGTACCCGCAATAGTGCAACTTGGAACGCACGGACGGCGGGATGGCATAGGCTTCCGCCACGTCGTATAGGTCCCGCGAACCGTATACGGCGATGCCGTCGTACACGTTCTCAAGGGCGTCGTAGACCCCCAGGTCTCGCCACTGAGCCCGAATCCGAGTGACACCGTCCATGATGTCGCGGAGACCGAACACGAACTTCGTCGTGGGGGACTCCTCCTTCAACGCGTACAGGCCCTCCCGAAACTCCCCTTTCCGACCGAGGGGTTCATGATCGACCAGAACAAGGTCGGGGGCCAACGCGAGCGCAGCCTCTCGCAGGATTCGGGATCGGACGTGGATCCGGAAGTGGTCGATGGCCGCCTCATGTTCCGCCTCCGTCTCAACGACCGTGGTTGGGCTCATTCGCCTGGGCAACTTCAGATAGTCGCACCGTTCAGGGAGGGTGAACTCCCCGATGACCGGGGACTCCGTCGTGATGTAGGCGACGGAATTCGGATGGGCCGCGAGGAGATGCTTGGCAATCGTCGTGGTCCGGGTGATGTGCCCCATCCCTTTGCCATCCTGGGCGTACATCAGGAACGTGCGAATCCCGTTGCTCATGGATGCGGTCATAAGGGCAGAGGCATGTCTCCCGGCGTGTGGGTAAAGGGGGCGTTCAGTAGCTCCGCGACCATCGCCGGTATGCGGGTTAACCCTTGGAAATCGATCCGACTGCGACTCGCTGGAGGGGGTCCCAGATCGCTCGCGAGCCATTCCGTCAACGCCTCCGGGGTCAGCGCGCCGGGATGTAACACGTCAACCAAACCGAGATCGCGGAGGCGTTGGGCGCGGATCCACTGCTCCGGTTCCGGGCTCACGCGGGGGACGATGAGGGCGTGCTTCTCGAAAGAAAGGGCTTCGCAAACCGTGTTGTAGCCGCCCATTGCGATGATCCGGTCCGCACGTTCGATCAGGGGAGTCGGGTCGTGCACGAAGTCGAACATTTGGAAATGGGAGCGTCCTTTCGCGTTCTGGCGAATCCGCTCCCGGTCCTCCCACGGCATTAACGGACCAGCCACCAAGACCCCGGTCGCATCGGGTGGCAACTTCGCTCCGAGAAATGCTTCGCCGAGTGCACCCCCGTCATGGCCACCTCCGACGAGGCAGAGGACAATCCGGCCCTGCGGGAGATTCGCGACAAACGGTTCCGCTTCGGCTCTCGCAAACTCGAGCCGCGGGCGCTGGTCGAGGTATCCGACATGCCGAGCCTTCGCGGCAATCGGACCGTTGAGCTCGTATTCTCGAACCGGGTCGAAGACGGTCGGATCGCCATAGATCCAGACCGCGTCGTAGTATTTTCGGATCGCCTCCGTGTTCGTCGGATTCGCCCAGGAGTGCCGCACAGTCTCCGGGTCATAGAGGACATCTCGAACTCCGAGGACGCAGTGGGTGTTCGCGCGACTCCGCAAGTATTCGAGGGTCGAAGTCAATTCGCCGGCCACTCCAAGGGGCAAGTAGTCCACAATTAACACATCGGGCTCAAAGACCTCCATGGCACTCCGGATCACCCGGGTCCGGAGGGCGATGAGTTCCGCGTCCGAGACGTCCAGCAGAAAGCGGGGATTGTATTCGCCGTTCGCCTCCTTTCGGATGGCGGGAAGGGTGACGCAGTCGATTCCCTCGGGCATGAGGAGCGCGCCCGCTTGCCAGGCTTCCGCAATCATGACGATCGCGGGTTGGAGAGCGGAGCGGCGGAGTGCTTGGGCGATCGACGCATTGCGACGGATGTGGCCGAAGCCCATCATGCCCTGAGAGTAGAGGGCAATGCGAGGAGCGCGATTCGAATGAATGGGAGCCTTCGAGGCCGTCTCGCTCCCGGCTTCGTTGTGGATACCAGCAGTGACCGGAATGTCACGAGCCGCGACCATCCTAGGTGCCTCGATGGGATTTGCGTTGAATTGGACGTCCAGTGTCAAGGTCGCTCGACAATCCTCGAGTTACTGACCGCCCCCCCAGGCACTTCTTTGACCGCCATTGTCTCCTTGCGTACAAACAGAGCATTTGATTTCGCCAACTAATGGAGGCGACGACGCTATCTCTTTTGAGAAACACGTTTTCAATCGACTCACTATGGGTCCTATGTATTCACTAGGCACACACCGAGCCTCGGGCGAGATTCCAGGAGTGGCCGTGCGCGATGAGCCGGACGCGAGAAATTCCGGAAAGAGTTTTTCAATCGTCGATGACCTTGATGCTTTCTCCGCCGTGTCGCGTTTCTCGGGGACGGACTTCGACCATCAGGGGCATCTGGAGCCCCCCTCCGGTCATGATTGCCACGCCGATCGGGAGGCGGGAAATCTCCTCCGCCAGCGATGCGGTGAGGCCTTCCACACTCGCGATGATCGCCTTCAGGTCGTTCGGATTCGTGACCTTCAGGATCACTTGCGTGTTGCACTGGCTGAGCACGTTCTTGTCCACCTTCGCAGCGCGCTGTGTGATGATGACGAGTCCCAGGCCAAACTTGCGGCCTTCCGAAGCCAGCGTTCGAAACACCTTTGACGATGCGACCTGGCCGACTTGGGGGCAGAAGTTATGGGCCTCTTCGACGACGAGCATCATCGGTGGGATTCGACCGACTTTTCGCAACTCGAACATCGCCGTCGCAAGGCGGTTCACGACGAGTTCCTGAATGTCTGGGGGCACGCCCTTCAGATTGATGATGGTCGTCTTTCCCTTGATCACCAGCTCGTCGATCCGCGTCCCTTCTTTCGCGAAGATCTCCACCTCGCTCAGGTATTCGAGCTCGTCGATCAAGGAGGCATTCTGCGGGTCCTCCTCCCGCTCGAGCACGCGGACGATATCTTGGATTGTGTAATCCTTCGCGGCCTGCCGCAACAGGTCGAGGGCCTTGCGCAACGCCGTGAGATGCGTTCGGACTCGGGCCGAGCCGGTGAGGGAAAGGATGTCCCGCGCATCGAGGTTGCTCAACGTGAACTTCAACGGCCGGGTCCCCGGGTTCACCTTGGTGTCCGGGGAAAAGACCTGGATGATCTCGGCGTACGCATGCGGCTCGACCCGAAAGCGCGCCGCGCCATGGACGGCCTTCCCCTTCTCTCGGAGGGAGGCGTATTCGCCGTGGGGATCGAGGATCACGCAGGTCACGTGATGCTTCATCAGTTCCTCGATCATGACGCCCGCGATGTAGGATTTTCCGCCGCCGGTCTTCGCCAGGATCGACACGTGTTTCTGGACCATCGCATTGATGTCCAGGTAGACCGGCACTTCATGACCCGCGAGAAGGCCGACGTAGGCTCCGTGCTTCTTGTCCTCCGTCAGCCCGATGACGTCTTGAATCGTGGCCGTCTCCGCGCGGTGCACGGGTTCCCCCGCGCGAAACGGCGTCCTCGGAACTTGCAGGAGGCCGCGGTCGTCGCGATATCCGATCACGCTGATTTGCGCCGAGACCCGTTCCTCCACGTCAACGGCGTCTCCGTCTCCGAGGGCTTGTGCCCGATCTAGGGAGAGGTCCGTCTTTCGCTGAACTTCGTCGACGCGGCCGAGGACGATACCGCAGGTCTCATGTTGGACTTGGATGAACTCGTTGCGCTCCACAGCCTCCGCGACCGAGCAACGGAACGCGGTCGTCCCGATGTCCCCGTAAATCACGCCGACGAACCCATCGCCATGGTGAGAAGAAGGCCTATGGCGAGCCGCGGATTCCATGCGTGCATCCCATGCGCGTCGCGATAACCGGGCGACCGCATAAATAGCTTTGTCCAGGACCGAGGCCTGCCATCTGGAGAAATTGAGAATCGCCGATGATATTCTTGGGAGGCCGTTTCATGGTCCCCATAGGCCCATCGTACCGCGCCCGTGGCGAATCGGAAGAAACAGGACTCGACTCAAGTCCTGTTCGGCAAAGCGTTTCTCCTCGAACTGCATCGAGGCAACATGGAAATCGCGAATGTCTTCGCCCGTGCGTTTCTCCTTCGCAAAGCATCCCTCGCGGGACGGTCCGCGATCAGGACGGGCTCCTCGAGCCAAGGCGGCGTTCAATCGTCGCGACGGCCTCGTCGCTGACGATCTCGGCCGGCCGGGCGGCGTCCAAGACGAAGAATCGTCGCGCCTTCGCGAGGTGATCGTAATTCGCCGCGACCCGACGGAGGAACGCGACGTCCTCGAACGGAATCTTGTGGGGTCGATCCTTGATCCGTTCGAATCCGACTTCCGGCGAGACCCGAAGCAGGATCGTCAGATCGGGAGGGAGAATCCATCCCTCACTCGCCCGCTGGAGGAAGCGGATGGGATCGCGCAGGACTCCGACCAAGTGCGCCCCCTGGTAGGCATAGGTGGAATCCGCATAGCGGTCGCAGAGGACGATCTCCCCGGCCTCGAGGTGGGAACGAATCTCTTGGATGTGGGCGGCGCGGTCCGCGAGGAACAGGAAGGTCTCCGTGAGAGGACTGACGCCCTTCTCGATCCCCCGGCGAACGGTCTCTCCCAGCCAACCGCGCGTCGGCTCGCTCGTCAGGAAGACGGAGTGGCCCTGGGACCGAAGGCGCTCCTTCACGAGCCGGCTCACCGTGGTCTTGCCGGACCCGTCAATCCCTTCGAACGTGACGAAACCGGAGAGCACGGAAGAGGAACAATCGTTTGCGCATTAAACCGTCGCCGACCGCCATCGGTTCCGCTTCGCACAACGTTCTTATAGAGTGCATCGGCTCCGTGGCGGCGCCGGGAGTGGCTCGGGGGCGGGTACGATTTCATGGAAGCTTCGTCCGGATCTACGGCGGATTTCCGATGGAGGCGACCGCGAAGCCCGCTGCCGGAAATGCCACACCCGAATCGTCCTTCTGCCCGACGATCGACGCCAAGGATTCTGTTTCGACTGCTATGATTCGCTTGAAGTCCACTCGATCGGACTGTCCTAATCGGTCGCTTGACCGATGAGTTCGCGGCGCCGTTCCTGTCGCCGTTGCTTCCATTGCTTGACGTCGGCATCGATCCACGCCTGGGGGCGACCCTGAGCCTTGAGGAGGTCCTCGTTGGGCTTCCACACGAAGTCCCAGTAGCGGAGAGCTTGCTCGACCTCGTCCGTCACCTCCTCGGCCGACGGGGATCGGTCCTCCACGGCGTTCGCGCCGACCTCCCAGGCCCAGGCTTTCAGGTCCTCGAGCAGCCGCGACTTTCCGGCGCTCTCCCAAGTCAGAGTGGCGGACTTCAGGAGGTCCTTTTCCGCATCTCGATCGAAGAGGCCGGTGACCCGTTCCGTCGCACTCGACCAGAAGGGACGGTCCAGACTGCCTCGCCACCGAAGGCCGTGCTTCGCCAGGAGGCGCTTGAAAGAATCCTTGTGTTTTGAATAGACGTCTCCGTCCATCTCAAAGCGAAAACGCATGCCCTGCCATGCACGCGGTCCGGGATAGTTAACGGTTTCGCGAAGCGACGTTGCAGCGCAAGGTTCCGACCCGGGAAATCTCCGCATCGAGGACGTCGCCGGAGACGATCGGCCACACACCCGCAGGCGTGCCCGTCGCAAGGACGTCCCCCTCTTCGAGGGTCATGATCCTCGAACTCGCTTCGATCAGCTGGGGGATTCGGAAGACCATCTGACTCGTGTTCGAATCCTGCCGAACAACGCCGTTCACCCGGAGGCGAATCGACAGGCCGTGCGGATCGATTCCGCGATGCGCGACGACGCCCTTCGAAATCGGTGCGAAGGTGTCGAAGCCCTTGGCGGCTGTCCATGGTCCGCCCTCTTCCCGCGCCTTCGATTGGAGATCGCGCGCTGTGATGTCGAAGAACACGGCGTAGCCGCCGATGAGATCCACTGCCTTCGCGGCCGACACATCTCGACCGCCGGCCTTCAGGATCACCGCGAGTTCGGTCTCGACTTCGACTCGTTTCGATTCCGCCGGGAGGAGAATCGTCCCGCCTCCAGGCAAAAGGGCGGTCGTCGGCTTGAGGAAGAAGATCGGCTCCTTCGGGACCGGGGTCCCCATCTCTTTTGCGTGGTCCGCGTAGTTCCGGGCGACGCAGAGGATCTTCGGGACTCGGATGACTCGATCGCCCACCGCGACTTCCGGATTCATCGATTACCGGCCACCGTTCGCGGATGCGCGGCGAGTTTGAGCCGCACGATCGTGATGGCGACGAGCGCGAAGGCGACGGCGGCCACGAAGCCCACCGTCTCCCCGTACGGGGTCGCGTACAACACTCCGATCGTCGTCAGGAGGTTGAAGGTCGAGTGCATGATCACCGCGAGCAGATAGTACGGGACGAAGGCCCAGGTGCGACGCGTGAGCCATGCCTTCGCGAGTCCGTAGCCGAAGGTCGCGCTCGAGCTCGCGTGGAGGAACGACGAGGAAAAGGACCGAATCGCAATCGCCGCCAGGGAGGCCGTGGCCCCGCCGTCGGGAGACAGGAGGGCGTTGACTCCGTAGATCAGATTCTCCGTCGCCGAGAAACCCAACCCCGCGGCGGCCCCGTAGACGAGCCCATCGAGCAACCCTTGAATCTCCGGCCTCCCCTCGCGGACCCCCAGGCCCTTCGCCGCCTCCTCGACGATCGGTGCAACGATCAGGGCCCCGATGATCAGATATACGACATCCGGATCGTGGAAACGTCGAATGAGAAACGTGTTCAGCGGCCCGACTTGACCGAGTGTCGCGGCCAAAATAAGGCTGAAGATGACCGCGACGATCACGCTGAACACGGCGCCCCACAAGAAGGCCCGGATCACCTTTCGCCACGGTTCTCTCCCATACCGGGCCGTGTTCCGGATCCACACCGTGAAGATGACGGGCATCGTGAACGCGGAGACCAACAGGACGCCGAGAAAGTACGGCGAATCCGCGAAGCCCGCCAACGTTCCACCAGGTCAGCGGTCCCCGAATTCGCCGACCTGTTCTCGAAGCTTTGCATGGGCCGCCGCGAGGCGGGCGACCGGTACCCGGAAGGGCGAACACGATACGTAGTTGAGGCCGAGGAGGTGGCACAACTCGATGCTCGACGGATCCCCGCCGTGCTCGCCGCAGATCCCGATCTCCAGGTCCTTGCGGACTCTTCGACCTTTCTGGACGCAGGTCCGCATAAGCTGGCCGACGCCCTCGCGGTCCAGGGTCTGGAACGGATTGAAGGGGAGAATCCCCCGTTCTACGAAGTCCAGGAGGAACTTGCCCTCGGCGTCGTCCCGGCTGTACCCGAACGTCGTCTGCGTGAGATCGTTCGTCCCGAAGGAGAAGAACTCGGCATGTCGGGCAATCGCATCGGCCGTGAGTGCGGCCCGCGGAAGCTCAATCATGGTCCCGAACTTGTAAGCGATCGTGACGCCCTCGCGCTCCATGACCTTCTTCGCCTCCCTCTCGAGGGCTTCCCGCTCGACCTTGAGTTCGTTCACATGGCCCGCGAGGGGGATCATGATTTCGGGCTTCACGACGACCCCCTCCTTCGTCAGGGCGCAGGACGCCTCGAAGATCGCCCGGACTTGCATCTCCGTGATTTCGGGGAAGGTGATGCCGAGGCGGCAGCCCCGGAGGCCCAGCATCGGGTTCGCCTCCCGGGTCGCCGCAACCGCCTCGAGCAGGCGCTGCTTCTCCGGTAGGAGCGCCTCGATCCCTCGGCCGAGGTCGCCGCCGCCCGCCTTCCGGACCTCTTCGAGGAACTCCTTGTCTTCGTCGGAATGGGCGTTCCGGACGAGCACCTCCGGGTTCCCCTGCGCCATCGTCAGTTTCGTCACCTGGACGAGCAAGGTCTCGTATTTCGGGAGGAATTCATGGAGCGGCGGGTCGATGAGCCGGATGATGACCGGAAGGCCTTGCATCGCACGGAGGATGCCTTCGAAGTCTGTCTTTTGGAGCCGGCCGAGCTTCTCGAGGGACCCGAGGTAGCGGCGCGAGAGGTCTTCCAAGACGGGTTCGAGGGTCGCGAGACGCTTCTCGAGCGTGGACCGACGGTCCTCCTTCGCGGTGTCGATCTCGGCCCTGATGGCCCGAACCTCGGCCGAGACCTTCCGGTAGTCCGGGGCCGCCAAGATCATTTCGTGGACGATGGGGAGCCGATCCATCTCCATGAACATGTGTTCGGTCCGGTCCAGGCCGATCCCTTGGGCGCCGAAAGCCCGGGCGCGCTCCGCGTCGCGCGGATAGTCGGCGTTCGCCCAGACCTGGAGGCGACGCTCTTCGTCCGCCCACCGCAAGAGCGTCTGAAGGTCGGTCTCCTTCTGGAAATCCGGATCGATCGTGGGGATGCGGCCCTCGAAGACCTCCCCGGAGCTGCCGTCAATGGACACGAAATCGCCGCGATGGACGACCTTCCCCCCGACCCGGAAAAGACCCTCGTCGTAGTCGACGACGATCGACTCGCAGCCGGTGACGCAGGGAATCCCGAGGCCCCGGGTCACGACCGCGGCATGGCTCGTCGCGCCCCCTCGAGCCGTCAGGACGCCCTTCGAGTGCAGGATCCCGTGGACGTCGTCGGGAGATGTTTCCACCCGGACGAGCACGACCGGTTTCTTCTCGTCGCGCCCCATCCTCTCCGCTTCGTCCGGGTCGAACGTCGCGAATCCCGCGGCGGCCCCGGGGGAGGCGTTGAGCCCCCGCGCCAAGAACCGGCCTTCCTTTCGCGCCCCACCCTTCGCGCGCTCGTCGAACTGGGGCAGGAGGAGCTGGATCACGTGCATCGGCTCGACGCGGAGGACGGCCTCCTGCTTCGTGATGAGACCCTCCCGCGCCATGTCCACCGCCACCTTCACCGCGGCCCGGGCGGACCGCTTCCCCGTGCGGGTCTGGAGCATCCAAAGCTTCCCGCGCTCCACCGTGAACTCGATGTCTTGGAGGTCTCGGTAGTGCTTCTCCAGATGGTCGGCGGCCTCCGAGAACTGGTCGTACACTGCGGGGAAGGTCTCCCGCAGCTGGCCGATGGTCAGGGGCGTGCGGATCCCCGCGACGACATCCTCGCCCTGGGCGTTCGACAAGAACTCCCCGAATAGTTGCTTCTCTCCGGTCGAAGGGTTTCGGGTGAACGCAACGCCCGTTCCGGAGTCGGGTCCCATGTTCCCGAAGACCATCGTCTGCACGTTCGCGGCGGTCCCGAGGTCGTGGGGGATCTTGTTGAAGTTCCGGTAGTCCACCGCGCGCTTCCCGTTCCAGGAACGGAAGACCGCGGCAATCGCCTGTTGCAGCTGCTCTCGGCCATTTTGCGGAAACGGTTCACCGACCTCGGCTTGGTAGAGCTCCTTGAACCCGGCCACGATGGCCTTCAGATCGTCGGAGGAAAGCTCGGTGTCTTTCACCGCACGGGAGACCTCCTTGCGTCGTTCGAGGATCGCCTCGAACTTGCGGCCGTCGACATCTTTCACGATTCGACCGAACATCGCGATGAGCCGTCGATAAGAGTCCCACGCGAAGCGTTCGTTCGAGATTCGCCCGAGCGTCTCGACCGTCTCGTCGTTCAAGCCGAGATTGAGGACGGTGTCCATCATGCCGGGCATGGAGAACTTCGCGCCCGATCGGACGGAGACGAGGAGGGGATTCGATGGGTCGCCGAACCGTCGGCCGATTTTCATTTCGACCGTCGACAAGGCCGATTCGACTTGTTTCCACAGCCCTGGCGGGAACCGACCCGTGCGAGCGAACGCGTTGCACGCTTTCGTGGTGATCGTGAAGCCGGGCGGGACGGGGAGGCCAAGCCGGGTCATCTCGGCGAGGCCGGCCCCCTTGCCGCCGAGCAGGTCTCGCATCGACGCGTTTCCTTCTTCGAAGACGTAGACGTACTTCGGCAGCCCGTTCCCCTGTTGTAGTAGCTGAGGGCGTTATATAACAATTTTCCGAACGGAATCAGGCGGGCCCCCGCAGGTCCTCGAAGAGCTTGGCGCAGCGGATGACGGCGACGAGCGCGTACAGCTGGTACAGGAGGGCGAGCCGAGTGGCCAACGCGACCCCGGGGTCGTCGAACTTGACGAAGAGATCGTCAATCGCGGCGCGGGCCGCCCGGATCGAGGCGAGACTCTCGAGGTCTCGGAAGTCCGTCGCGAGGGACCAGAGACCATCCCGGACCGCGGTCGAGTGCTTTCGCCACGAAGCGAGCAGGACGGCATCGCTGCCGGACACGTACTGACGACTGCCCAGGAACATGAGCCCTTCCGACAGACCGCTCATTAAGAAGCGCATGAGGGTCGGATGGTCTGCGGTCAGTACGTTCTCCACGGCGAGCACGCCTACGGAGGCGAGGTCGTAGTAGCTGGCCGTCTCCGCGGACCGGTTCGATGCTCGGAGGCCGTCGATCTCCTGCCCGTACAGGTAGAAGCGGGAGACCGCATCGAGAGCCTCGTCCGCGGTCCGCTGGACGGCGGACTTCTTCTGGACGGCCAGCCACTGGGAGAGGACTTGGAGTTCCCCGCGGAGCTTCAACACCGCGGCGGGATCCAGGGTCGCGAGGCAGTCCCGCAAGGTGGCACGGTACCCCTCCAGAACGTCAATCTCGTCCCCCGGCGACATTCGGGACAGCATGGGACTCCGGTGCCTAAAAGCGTTTGGCGGGAAGCCCTAGAAACCCATCTGATACACTTTCAGGTCGGCGCGCTTCCGCTCGAGGAACCGGTATACCGTCTTGTGCTCGCTCCCCCTGAGGAGCATGAAAACCGCCTCGCGGGCGATCGCCATCTCGAAGGCACCCCCGATCATCGCGACCGTGTGCCCGGAGACGCTGACCTCCACGCCGGTCAGCTCTTCGATGATTCGTCGCGTCTTCCCCCGCGTGCCGATGAGCCGCGCCCGGACCTGGGCGACCCGATTCTTGGAGTGCGCGAAGTCTTTGATATCGAGGATCTCCAGGTAGCACTCGTCGTCGAGGAGACGGAACGCCCGGTCTTCGGAGAACCCGCGGGCCATCGCCTGCACGACATCTCGGGCCTTCAGGGCCAACACGGGATCGGCCGCGGCGGTCTCGTCGATGGTGACATCCCCGGTCGCAGAATCGACCGCGATCCGCGTCCCAGTCGACTCCTGGAGCCGCCTCTTGGTGGCTCCCTCCGGCCCGATCAGGACGCCCAGCCGATCCGATGGAATTCGTGCGTACAACATGTCAGTCTCTAAGGATCTCTTGCTCGAGCGATGCCGGCGTCACATCCACCCGGAGCCGTTTGAAGAACCGCGCGATGTTCGCCACGTCCCGTCGAAACCACTCCTCGGCACGAGGGTGGTCCAGCGGAACCGCCTGGCCCACGTCGATCACGATGATGCGGTCCTGCCACCAGAGGAGGTTGTACTCGCTCATGTCGGCGTGGACGAGCTTCGCCTTCCGGATGCCCCGCAAGTTCGTGACGACGTCTCGATAAGCGGACGCCGGTGAATCCAACGACACTTCCCGCAGGGAAGGCGCGGGCTGCGTCTCGTCGCCGATGTATTCCATGACCACGACGTTGTCCAAGACTCGCTCCGGGATCGGCACGCGAACCCCCGCATCGCCCATTCGGACGAGATTCTTGTACTCCTTTTGGGCCCAGGCGAAGATCGTCGGTTTCGTGGCCCTCTTGACGCGCTTGAAACGCGGATCGCCCTCGATATACGTGGCGATGTTTCGAAAGGTCGCCGTCGCAATCCGGTAGATCTTCAGCGCCTTGGCCCGGCCGGACGCGTCCGTCCCGTGGAACACATTCGCCTCCTTGCCGGTGCTCACCGGATAATCGAGGGTCGAGATGACGCCGTCGCTGATCAGGGAGGCGATCGTTAGGAGGGCGGCATGGTCGAAGACCTGGTCGTACGTCTTGCGCGTCGCGCTGTCCTTCTGCTTGGTCCTCAGCGCATCGACCTGGGACTCGAGATGCCGCATGCGCCGGTCGTCGATCATCGCCGCAAAACGAACGGTCCCGTCCACTAAGAGCTTTGTGGGGTCAGAAGACGTTAATCGATTTTGGGATGAGGCCGCGACGCGCCATGTAGCTGGCCTCGGTCTTCGTGTAGCGGTGCTTGATGTCGCACTTCTCGTCCTGGAATTGCCAGACCTTCACGACGAGGAGGTCCCCCTCGCGGATCCACATCCGTTTCTTGAGCTTCCCCGGGATCCGACCGAGCCGGCTCTTCCCGTCCGCGCACATCACGCGGACCCGGGACGCCCCGAGGAGCTGGTCCGCAATCCCGAGAATCTCGCCGTCTTTCGTGCGAGGCATCCGGACACGGACGACCTCTTCTTCCGCCACTCCCGCATCGATGGGGAGGGATGGCTTAAACATTTGCGGGTTCCATCACTCCGGGAGATCGACGGCGTCCGCGACGAGAGACCGATCCTCGGGCCGGGCCTCGCCGACGGGAGCGTACGGAAACGGAACGGGCGGCGCCTCGAAGAACGTCGGGCTCACGATGTCGACCCCTTCCGGCAGGGAGTACGGTTGATCGTCCACGTGCCCGAACCAGTAGACGACGGCCCCGTCCCCGAACAGGTCGCTGTACGGCTGGAGCTGTTTCTTGATGTGCCGGCGGATCTCGTACGGGTCGCCGAACGTGGCCTTCGATTCGATCCAGTACTTCCGAGAACCGTTCATCTCGAGGGGCTTGTGGAGGAGGATGTCGGGAGTCTTGTCGTACTTCGCGCGGAGGTCCTTCTCCGTTTCGTATTGAAGGCCCCGGGCGTTCAGCCATGTGTGAAGTTTCGCTTCGCCCCATCGACCGCGAGCATACTGCCGGGCCGTCCCCCCGGGCGAGTAGACGATGTCGGCTCGATTGACCTCGTCGAGCTCGCGGCGTAGGCGCCGGTCCTTGACCGAGTCGATGTCGTTGATCATCTTCCAGAAATTCTTGCGGGAGATTCGACGCTGTTCCAAGACCATCAGCGCGGTGAGGATCGCGGGGAAATCGAACCGGCGCGCGATCTCGAGGAGGCTCGTCCCGTTCTGCCACATGAAGGCCAACCGACGGGCTTGCGCCTTCACTCGATAGAACTTCTTCGTCGTGTCTCGGACGACCCGCTGGGTGTAGATCACGAGCAGGAGTTCCTTGTCATAGCCCAAGTTTTCGGCCAAGAAATCGATGTCCTGCGCCGTCCCGAGCTTGCCGTAGAGGTCCTGATATTCAACTAATTTCATCGATAAGGCCACTAGACCACACTGAAAGACGAGAGGAACTAGTTGGACCAACTAGGCACCGTACTTAAAGGTTTGCGGGTGAACGACGGGACCGAGAACGCTGCGCCCAATGGTCTCAAATCAGAAGGCTGCGTCGGCGGTTCCGAAGGTGGGGGTGGCCCGCCGCGAATGGATAAATAGGGCGTGATTCGTGGACATCCGTAGGTGCCGACGGACATCTCGAAGATCATCAGTGACGCGGCCTACCAGGCCTACGAACGTCGGCTCCTCCATCAGGTCAAGCAGGCCGTGGTCCCCCACCACGTGGCGATCATCATGGACGGGAACCGCCGATTCGCGCGGGAGATCGGCCTGGGGAACGTGTTGGACGGACATGTGAAAGGTCGGGACAAGCTCGAGGAGGTCCTCGAATGGTGCCTCGAGGTCGGGGTCCGGATCCTGACCGTGTTCGCGTTCTCAACGGAGAACATCCGTCGCGCGAACGAGGAAGTCGAGCACCTCATGCACCTGTTCGCGGAGAACTTTCGGCGCGTGGGCGACGACGACCGGGTCCACCGCCACCAAATCCGCGTGAGCGTGTTCGGAAACCGCGAACTGTTGCCGCCCGAAGTGATCGAGGCGATCGAGTACGCGGAGGGACGGACGAAGGCGTATGACCAGTATCGCTTCAACGTGGCCGTCGCGTACGGCGGCCGCGAAGAAATCCTACGGGCCATCCGCGACGTGGTCCAGGATGCGCGAGCGGGCAAAGTGGACCCGGGAGACGTGGACGAGAAGTTCTTCTCGAAACGGCTGTATACCGCGGATCTCCCGGACCCCGACCTGGTCCTGAGGACGAGCGGGGAGGAGCGGATCTCGAATTTCCTCCTGTGGCAGCTCGCGTACTCGGAGCTCTACTTCGTCGACGTCTACTGGCCCGGATTCCGTAAGATCGATTTCTTACGCGCCCTCCGTTCGTATCAGATGCGCCAGCGCCGATACGGCGAGTAGGCTCACCGGAGCCCTTAAGGCAGGGGGCCAGCTTGCGCGCGGCAATGAAGGGCGAAGTCGTCTTCTACCGACTCTTCGACATCGGGGCTTCGGTGGACCTCGACGAGATCCAAAAGACCATCGACATGCCCTTCCTCTCCGGTCGCTTCCCGTCGGAGCGGGCCGCGCCGCGGTACGCCCGATTCGCGCAACCGTTGCTCGTGTTCCTCGATGAGCGGGGCCTTGCGACGAACCTCGGACCCCTGACCGCCTCGATCGGAGTGAAACTGTACGGGGTCGGCGCGCTCGCGATCGTCGTTCGAGTTCCCTTCGAGGCCGCAGTCCTCCGCGACCTAAGGCCCTTCGCGAGCCTCCGGATTCTGGAGGACGGCCGCGAGCGAAATCTGAACGAATACTGCGGCGGGCTCGCCGAGCGTATCATCGAGGACCTCGTGCCGTTCCTCCATGACGCGTACGATGTGAAGGTCGAACCGGAGCCGTACACGGTGTACTGTGTCTCCGTCACCGAGACCCCCGTCCGCGAGTTCTCGACGACCTGGCGGCGGGAGGTCACCGCGCTCCTAGCGAACGATCCGCGACCGGATGCGATCAGCGACGAGGAGGTCGAGGACACATGGCGAAACTGGTTTTCGTACTACCAGGATGATCTCGTCGTCCTCGAGTGGGATGCGGCGCTCGTCGTCGAGCCGAGCGCGGCCTACGAAGACACGCTCACGGTCTTCGAACTCGCAAACCTTCAGCTCCTCGAGATGCGGACGTACGATGCCTATTTGGACAAGGTCGTGGACAAGGCGTATGATGACCTGGAGGACCTATTCGCCCGGAGCTCGATCCTCCGCAGCGGCCACGACACGGTCAAGGAGCTCGCGGAGATTCGAATGGACCTGGCGGAGGCGACGTTTCAAGTCGACAACATTTCGAAGCTCTGGGGCGACTGGTTTCTTGGGAAGGTGTACCGGGCGTGCGTCCGCAAGTTCGAGCTCGAGACCTGGAGAAAGAACGTAGGGGACAAGATGACGGATCTCAGCGAGATCTACGAAGTCGCACACTCCGAGCTCGAGGCTCGGAGGCTCCTCGTCGTGGAACTCCTCGTCGTCCTCCTGTTCGTCGTGGACGTCGTCATCCTCGCGTTCCGCGGTTGACGGCGCGGGCGTCGGAGGACCACGGGGTCACGCAGCCGCCAGGGGGGCGGACAGTCCGATGGCCTGATACACCCGATCGATCGCCGCTCGTGCCGTCGGCTCGTCGTCGGTTTTGACGAGGATCTTGCCGCTCTCGTAGACGGTGAGCTCCGGCTCGCCTTCGAGGATCAACATGACCTTGACATCGGTCACGGCCCAACCGTTCTGCCGTAGCCGTTCCGCGGCCGCGCCCAGATCGACGCGTCGCGCCTGTTTCAGACTCGAAATGAAAGCGGTCGCCGTGCGACAGGGCTTGAGGAGATAGTAGGTCATGAGTCCCCTCGCAAGTCGGAGGAGCTTGATCGAGCGGGGCCGTGCCCAATGAACTTTTCCGCCTCCACGCCGTGGAGGCACATCGCCACGAGACGCTCCGGATCGAGTTTCACTTCCTCGCCGAGGATCTGGTCCATCCTTGCGTGAGTCGACGGTCGGCTCGGGCCGAGGAGGTCGCAAATCTCGGGCCCCTTGGAAACCTCGTAGGTCCCGATCTCCCGGGCGCGATCCACCACTTCCTGCTTGTCGAACCCGATCAGGGGACGCAGCACCGGACGCCGCGCGACCGCATCGATCGCCCGGAGGCTCGCCAGGGTCTGGCTCGACACTTGCCCGAGGTTCTCGCCGGTCACCAGCACGTCCGCGCGTTCTCGGTCCGCGAGGGCGTCGGCGAGGCGGACCATGAGTCGTTTCGTCAGGACGAAGTAGAATCGGCGGTTCGCGGCGTGGGCGACTTCCGCAAAGGCGGTGCCGACCCGCACGACGTAGAGCGACGGGATCCCGAGGATCCCGCACAAGGTCCGCGCCTTGATCGCTGCGGCTTCGTCCGTGATCGGCTCGAGGGAAAAGTGGGCCGCGACGAGATCGAGCCCCTGTCGGGCCATCAAATCGCCCGCGACAGGACTATCGAAACCTCCGCTCAACAGGAGCACTCCTTTGTGGGGCATCTCAGATCCCCACATACTTGGCGTACACTGCTCGTGCCTCCGTCTCGTCCTTGACCCCTCGAATCAGCGCGCGCCCGTCCGCGAACACCGTGAGCCGTCGACCCTCGACATCGACGAGGAGGACGCCCCCGGCCCGACGAGCAGATCCGAGTGCCTCCAGCCGACGCCCGAGGCCGTCCAGATCAATCGTGCCCGAATGGATCGGATCGAGCGAGATCGTGTCGCTGCCACAAAGCGAGGCGAGGACCTGGGACCGTCGTGCGCCGAGGTATTCGCGCTCTCCCCTCCCGCACGCGGCACAATCGGGGCGGCGGGCGAGGTGAATCCTCTGGATCTCCGGCCGCCATCCGTCGATCACGAGCAGGTCGCCCGACGGGGCCTGTCCAACGAGGATGCGAATCGCCTCTCCGGCCTGGATCGCTCCGACCTGAGCGGACACCGCGTTGAAGATGCCCGCCGTCTCGCAGGTCGGTAGGCTTCCCGGTGGGGGCGCGTTCGGATTGAAGCAGCGGAAGCACGCTGTCTCCGGAGAGCGGATCGTGAGGACCATCCCGTACGTCGCGATGGCACCTCCGTAGATCAGCGGGATGCCGAGGTCCATTGCCGCTTCATTCAGGAGGAACCTCGTCTCGAGATTGTCGGTCCCGTCAACGATCGCGTCGACATCCGTCATGATCTCCCGGACCGTCCCGGAGTGGACATCGCGCGGGACGGCCTCCACTTGGACCGCGGCGTTCACGCTTCGAAGGCGCCTCCCGGCGGCCTCCGCCTTCGGCGTGTCGATGTCGGCCTCGGAATACAGGGTCTGTCGCTGGAGGTTCACCAGTTCGACCACATCGCGATCGACGAGGCGCACGCGACCGACACCGGCTCGGACGAGCAAGTCGGAGGAGACGCTCCCGAGGGCGCCCAGGCCCACGACTACGACATGGGACGCGCCGAGGGCCCGCTGACCCTCCTGGCCAATTTCCGGCAGGACCGCCTGTCGTCGGTATCGATCGGCTTTCGCCACGTTGGGCTAACGGGGCCACGACATATGGCCCTTTGTCTACCGGACGTCCGTTCAGATGTGCCGCACCGCGGGGAAAGTCCGGACCAGGCGCTTCCCGATAGTCGTCGCGAGGGGCGAAGAGTGGCCGTCGCTCAAGGAGGGAAGGCGAAGGAAAGCCGGAGTCGCGAGCGCGCCCCCGCGACCTCGGCGCGGACGTCTTCGCCGCGGCTCGCGCGGACAATGAGTCCGGCGATCGCCTGCATGTCTTCCTCCGTCGCGCCCATCCGCGTGATTTCCGCGGTCCCGATCCGCCCGACCGCATCGACGATGAGGTTGTTCGCCTCGAGCCGGTCCGCGAAGTCCGCAGGACCGAGGCTCCATTTTTCTTTCAAAGCCTCCACGTCGACGTGGATCTGGTGCGACGCGGAATAGCCCTGCGATGCAAATTTCACAGGGAACCCCCACTTGTCCAGTTGGCTCGCGAGCACCCTCGAGTTGGCGACTACCTGTCTTGCGTAGGCGGGCCCGAACTCTTTCATCTCCCGGAGGACCTGCGCCGTGGCGGCAATCCGGTTCCAGTGGGCATTGTCTTGGATTCGCCACAGGAAACTTCCCATCGCGCGGTCGAACACGTCCTTTCGGTTCGAGAGGAACAAACCGCCCTGCGGTCCCGGGAACGATTTGTGCGTGCTCGCGCTGAGGACGTCAACGCCCTCCAACATGGGCTTCTGGAACTCGCCTCCGGCGATCAGGCCGAGCACATGGGAGGCGTCGTAGCCCAAGATTGTCCCGACGTCGTCGCACGCTCCGCGGAGCCACCGGAGGTTGTACGGGAACAGGATGAAGCTCGCGCCGAGGAGCACGAGCCGCGGCCTCGTCTCGATGATCAAGTCCGCGGCGGCCTTCGGATCGACGTTCCACACCCGTGGGTCGAAAGGGAGAAATTGCACATCGAGGCCGAGGTACTCGGGCAGGAACCCAGGCATGTAGCCGTCGTATCCGCCGTGGGCGGCGGAGATGACCAAGATTCGATCACCTCGCTTGCAACAGGCCTGCAGCAACAGGAAGCCCGCGAGGTGACCGGACAACGGTTTGAGAGAAGCGAACGCCGAGCGGAATACCTCCCGGGCGTGTCGCTCGGCCAGCTCTTCCACCGCATCCGTGTGTTTGGTCCCGCGATAGGCGTTCTTCAGGCCAGCCAGAGAAGGGACCAGGTCGTCGGGGAGTGTGTACCGATGCGCGAAGTCCGTGCTGAGGAGCGATCGCGCGGCATCACTCATCACATTTTCCGACGCTTGAAGGTTGAGCGCCTCGCGAAGCCTCCACTCTTCGTGGGCTTTCACGATGTCGTGGAGGTCGGCCACGGGTCCCGGATACTCACGGGGAATATTAAACAACGAACGGCCGGCCTTCCTGGCACGGATCAGTTGTAGAGGTTGAATTCGTCCTTCTCGGGGACCGTATCCCAGTCTTCGTCCCCTTCCTCGAAAACCGCGTTGAACAGGGCGCTGACGACCTCCCGGAGCTGCTGAATTTCCGAGCGAAGTCGGCTGAGCTCCCGCATCAGTTCCTCGTTGGACGGAGGCATCGGCAACGTCTTCGGGCTGCTATTACGGGGAAGGTTCATATCTTTTTGCCTTCGATTCTTGATGCTAATTCTCGGAACGCAACGGTCAGGAATTTTTTCGTCAGCGGCGACGGTCGCGATCGCGATCGCGACCTCCGCCACCTCGCTGACCCCGCCTGTCGCGACCCCGGCCGCTACCGCCGCGATCGCGGAACCGTTCGCGGCCGCCACCCCGTCCGCCTCGGTCCCGACCCCCGCGGTCGGCCCCTTCGGGACGGCCTCCGCGATGTTTCTCCGGGATCGTTCCTCCGCCGAGTTCAGTCGCTGGAACGAAGAGACGAAGATCTGCATAGTCCGCGGCGACCTTCCTTCGCTCCGTCCGTTCGTCTCTCGGACAGTACAGGTCGCGTCCTCGGAGTTCGAGCGGTCCGCGACAGACGGAACAGAGAGCCTTGACCACTCCTAGGTTCGCCTCGGCCGTCGTCAATTGCACCGAGGGCTTCACTTGGATGACCTTCGCCCGGATGATGTCGCCGAGGCGGAATTTGTCGTGGATGTCCTCCGTGTAGTCCTCGGAGACATTGGAGATGTGGATGGTCCCTTCGGCTTCCCCGCTGACTTGGCGGGTTCGGCCGTGGATCGCCAGAATCGTGGCGGTCGCCATCATCCCTCGGATGTCGTCGACCGTTCCGTACACAATGTCGCCGACCTTCAATTCAGCCGGTGGGTTGAAGGCGCGAACTCGGGCGACGCGGTTCGCCGAATCAAGGATGAGGACGCCCGGGGTCGACGCGTACACGCGTCCATTCTTCTCGTACGTTCCCTCGCCGGGTTCAAACTCCTCCGCGACGGCGATCTCATCGCCGGGGAGGACCATCTTCGCTTCCATTCGGACCGTTCCGCTCCTCGTTCCGCACGAACAGGGGACCTCGGTATTTAGTCCTTCGCCACCTCGCAGCGGAAGAGGAGCACAGCGATCGTGCGGACTTCGTCCCGATGGAAAGGGAGCAGGCGCGCGATGGGAAAGGCGTACTCAAGGCGATCCGTAATCGAACCTCCGGAAGCTCCGATCCGTCGTCGCACGAATTCCTCCGACGGTGGATTGAGGAAAGTGTAGATCACGCGGCCGCTCGCGATCGCGGCGTCGAGGAAGGGACGATCGGCCTGTCGGGTCTGGGCACCGAAGGGAGGATTCATCACGACGGTATCGAAGGGTTCGTGGAATCCGTCGACGGTCCTCCGGAGCCATTCCACCTCGACTCCGGCCCGGGCCGAGTTGCGACGGGCAACCGCGAGGGCTTTCGGATCCGAATCGATCCCCAGCACTCGATCGGCGCCCAGGAGTTTCGCGGCGATCGCGAGGATCCCATTCCCGCAACCCAGGTCTGCGACGGAACGACCGACGATGTCGCCGCGTCCCGCCGCGAAGTAGACGAGCTCGGCCGCGATCCCCGCGGGCGTCGGATATTGTTCCGCGGCCGGTGTCGGATGGGCGATCGGGTCGAGCGACTGTAAGGTGCGCTCCAGTTGGACCTTCTTCATCGCTCTGTCCTCGATCGGCGTTTCAGGGCGCGCCCCATGCTTGACTCTGCCGAACGGCTTTCGCGCCGCGAGGAGTGATCGTGACTGCGAAGTCGGACGCTCCGTACCACAGGATCGTGACCAGGCCTTCCCGTTCGAGCCGATCGAGCTCGGCCTGGATTTCGTCGAACTGCACGCCGCGGAGGATATCGAAGAACTGATTCTTTTTCAGGCCGATCGATCCCCGTTTCTCCAGCAGGACCAACACCTTGTCGCGGACGGACCGCTGCGCCACGCGCTCCACTTCGTGCCGGAACGCACGATCCACCATCTCGATGGCGAGGGCATTGAACACGTCCTCGACAAACTCGCCGGTCCGCGCGGAGGTCAGGACATACGGCGCGCGGTGGGCCTCTGCGGCCCGCCGAATCTCCTCCTCCGAAATCGCGCGCTGCGGTTCGAGATCCCTCTTGTTCACGACGAGGTAGAGGGGCACATCCCCCGTCACCTCGAGGGCCGCGGGAATCCACTCGGTCAGCGCGTCCAAGCTGTCCTTCCGCGTCAGGTCGCACACCGCCATCAGGGCCTGGGCGCCGTGGTAGTAGGCCTCGCGGACGAGGTCCCGGAAGCCCTTCTCGCCCATGATGTCGAAGATCGACATGTCCATGTGGACCTCCGTATCCGGCCCGTGGGGCACCACGAGCTCGATTTTGCTAACCCGAGTCCCAACCGTTCGGAGGTACACGTCTTCGTATTCGCTCATGACGAACCGTCGGACGAGGGACGTCTTCCCGACTCCGCTCTCTCCCATGAGCACGAGCTTTGTCTTCATCCGTTGGACGTTCGGCATGAGAAACCTGAGGGGCTCCACATCCGAGGGCCGGGTATAAGCCGTTTCGTTGGTCCTTACCAACCGATGTTCGCTTCCGGCCTTCCTTGCGGTCTTTCTCCGCTCGATGGGTGCCTCGGACTCAACCATCCGACCTCCTGCGTTCTATGTCCTGGGAATAAAAATCAGCACGAACGTCGATGCTTTTATCCCCCTCAGAGGAAACGCATTCTCCATGCGATTTCGACCTGAGGGACCGCGAATTGCGGTGCCGAATTGGCTCATCGAGTGGTCGAAGTCGCGAGACTTGTTCCTGACCCTCGCGCACGATCCGTGGGTGTTCCGTCCGAACTGACGTCTCCCTTCGCGTAAAAGCGAAGATGTTATAGCGGCCCGGATGTTCCACGGCTCCGGAACGGGTGGATGGCGCATCCGGAGTCCGTCGGGGAAGGCGAAGAGGAGCATCACGGAAGCCCTTGGCCTGTGATCATCGCGGTCGGGATGGGCGTCGCGTACGTCGGCATTGTATCCGGAAGCATCCCCCTCCTCCTGGCCGGCGTCGTGATTTTCGCGGGCGGCATCGGGGGGTGGATCCACCAGGACTTGCAGCGGCCCTCGAGCCCCTTCTATGGGCTTGCGGCGGCCGTTGAGTCGCGGTTCCCGCGGGTGAGCGCGAGGAAACTCGGCATGTGGCTCATGTTAGCGACGGAAATCATGTTCTTCTCCGCCATTATCGGCGCCTCTTGGACCCTTCGCTTGCGGACCGCCACCATCGGCCTTCCGACGTTCCAAGGTCCGTGGGCGACCCCGAACCAGATCCTCAACGTGCCGTTGACCGGAGCCAACACGTTCATCCTGATCTGCAGCAGCCTGACGATGGTCGAGGCATTGGCCGCTATCGAACGCGGCGACCAGTCGAAGCTCCGCCTCTTCCTGCTCGCGACCTTGCTCCTCGGGATCACCTTCCTCAGTATCCAGGCGTTCGAGTATCAACACCTCTTCTTCGGAGAGGGGCTGACCTTCACCCACGCCCCCGCCGGGTCGGGGGTGAACCCGCTGTACGGCCCTACATTCTATGCCCAGACCGGCGTCCACGGCTCGCACGTCACCGCCGGCGTGCTCGCGATGGCGTACGTCACGAGGAAGGCGTTCAAGGGAGGATTCACGAAGGAGAACCATGAGGCGGTCGAACTCGCGGGGCTCTACTGGCACTTCGTCGATGTGGTCTGGATCTTCCTCTTCACGATCGTGTATCTGATCTGAGGTAAGGCATGAGCGAGACGGCGACTGCGACGCATGCGACCGGGGCCGTGGAGGAGCTGAAGAAGCGTCCCTATGTGGTCGTGTTCGTCATCCTCGCGGTGGTGACGCTTGTCGAATTGAATGTGTACAGCCTCGGCTTGCCTCACCTGGAGGCGATCGTCATCCTCGTCATCCTCGCCACCGTGAAGGCGAGCCTGGTGGTCGCCTACTACATGCACCTACGGTACGAGCCGCGGTGGCTCGCGTTAATCCCGTTGGCGGGCCTCGCCCTGGTGGCGGTGTTGGTCGCGGCCCTCACCGCGACGGTCGCACACTGATGGCGGGTCGAATCGGAACCGGAGTGGGCTCGACCGGATTCGAACCGGTGACCTTCGCTGTGTGAGAGCGATGTCATAACCGCTAGACCACGAGCCCGACGGCGGTGGAACACGCTGGGCCGTATAAATCTCCAGGGTGGGAACTGCGGTGGGCGGCACCTCAGAGTCTTTATTAGCGATGGTCGGGATAGCTGCGCCGGAGGCACCCTCGATGGCCAAGGAGGACAAATCCGAAATGACGACGATCGCGAAGAAGCAGCTCCAGGGCCGCGGCTACCTGGTCTCCCTCTCCACGAGCCGGGAGGGTGAGAACCTGATCGGCAAGCTTCGCGTGAGCGAGGCCGGCACCCAGCGCACGGTGGCCAATCTGGTGAGCGTCTGGAAGGTCGATGACCTCGAGCTCGTCTTCGGGCTCGACGCCGGCGAAGGGATCGCAAAAGATTTCGTGACGCAGGCGATGAACCTGTTCGACCTGTTCAAGTACGTGATACCGGGCGCCCAGATAAAAGAGGAATGACAGCGGAGACAGCACGATTAAATAGTCTGGACCATCTGGAGTGGACAGCACTCGATGGATTCCTCTCACGTCCTCCTCGCCTTGGAAGAACAGAAGAAATGGCGGGAACGCCGAAAGCGCATCCACGAGCGGATCCGTCAGGTCGATCGTCGCCGGTCCGTCCTCCGGAAAGAGCTCGACGGGGTGCGGAACAAGATCCTGGAATTCGGCCGCGCCCTGCTCGATCGGCAGATGGGGGCCCAGGCCGGGACCGCCATTCCCCCGATCGTCCCGGGGAGGTGAGGCGGTTGCCCGGGCCCGTCGGCATCGAGCGGGAGATGGAACGATGGCGGCAGCGCGAGCGGCGGATCCTCGATGCGCTCCAGAGCCTGGCGGATGAGCGTCGCCGCCTCGACGACGAGTTGATCAAGGTCGACCAGCAGGTGGCCTACTACGACTCCCTCACCCGCGAGATGAAACGGGAATTGGGCCGGCCGGGTCTCTCGAGCCTCCTCTCCTCCCTCCGCCGCCCCTAGGGGGAGCCTCTTGCACGTCACCCTCGATGGCACCGCGCGCGAGCTGAGAACCGTCTGGCTCGAGGACGGACTTGTGAAGCTGATCGACCAGCGTTACCTGCCCTTCGACCTCCGGATTTACGAAGCGAAGAACGGAGAGGACGTCGCCGTTGCGATCGAGGACATGATTGTCCGCGGCGCACCCGCGATCGGGGCGACGGCCGCGTACGGGTTGGCCCAGGCGGGTCTCCAAGGGCTCGACCTGAACGCGGTTGCCGATCGACTCCGGAAGACACGGCCGACCGGGCAGGACCTCTTCTTCGCGATCGAATATATGCTGAAGGCCGCGGCCGACGGCGGCGACCTGGTTTCGGCCGCCGACCGGTATGCCGAGGAGGACATCGAACGGTGCCGAAAAATCGGGGAGCACGGCGCCAAGCTGATCCGGGACGGGGCGAGGATCCTCACCCACTGCAACGCCGGGGCCCTAGCGGCCGTCGACTACGGGACCGCGATGGCTCCGATGCGGGTCGCGAAGGAGCAAGGGCGCCGCTTCTTCGTCTACGTCGACGAGACGCGTCCCCGGTTGCAAGGCGCGCGGCTCACCTCGTGGGAACTCTTGCAGGAAGGGATCGAGCACTCCATCATTACGGACGGGGCCGCGGGGGCTTTCCTCGGCCGCGGCGAAGTGGACCTCGTCTTGCTCGGAGCGGATCGAATCGCCGCGAACGGGGACACGGCGAACAAGATCGGGACGTACGGTTTGGCGGTGATCGCTCGGGAAAACCGCGTCCCGTTCTACGTTGCGGCGCCGACGAGCACAATCGATTTCGGTTTGCCGTCCGGGAAGGAGATCCCGATCGAGGAGCGCTCGCCTCAGGAGGTCCTCCATCTCGATGGGCAGCCGATCGCCCCGAAGGAGAGTCCGGCGCGGAACCCTGCCTTCGACGTAACGCCCGCGAAGTACATCACGGGCTTCATCACGGAAACCGGCATTTGGAAGCCCGCCCAGCTGGGTTCGGTGACGAAGGCCCCGCTGCGTCCAAAGACGGGGACCTCGAAGAAAGGGAAGCGCAAGAAGGCTCGCTGAGCGCATACGCTTTTACCGACCGAGCCTTTTCGCGACAGCGTGCTGCTTGTCACGACCTGGTTCGGCTCGTTCCTCCTGGACGAAGGCACGGTCGTCCACCAGCGACTCTTCCCGAAGGACGAGAAGGCCATCGCGGAGCGACTCAGCCTCGTGGAGGATTGGAAAATTCTGCCTGAGGAGCGGGACCTCATGGCCTTGAGCGACGAGGTCTTCGTCCTCGAGCCACGGCTGGAACGGGCGGGCGGAAACCGGACGAAGGAGCGGCCGCCGTTCCTCGATCCGGAACCGTTCGGGTACGGTCGGGACCTCCTCCACGCGGCGATGGTCCGCCTCGCGAAGGAACGGATGCGGGAAGCGGTGGGCCCCGAGGACCATCTCCGCCAAGCGGTCGGCGCCCTCGACGAGATGCAGGAGCACGAGAACGCAATCGTCGAACGCCTTCGGGAGTGGTACGGGCTCCACTTCCCGGAGCTCTCCCCGGTCGTCGACACATCGACGTACCTGGATCTCGTGGCGACGCACGGCCGCAGGGAACGCATGCCGATCGCCTCTCAAGAGAGCGTGGGCGCATCGCTCACCGACCGGGACGAAGAGGAAATCAAGTCGTTCGCGGGCTTGGCGCAACAAGTCTCGGAACGACGGAAATCCATCGAAGCGTATGTAGAGCGATCCGTCCGAGAGCTCGCGCCGAATGTGTCCGAGCTCGCGGGACCCCTCATCGCCGCGCGGCTCGTCACGTTGGCGGGAGGCGTCGAGGAACTCGCTCGCGCTCCGACGGGCACCGTCCAATTGCTGGGAGCGGAGCGCGCTCTCTTCCGGCATCTGCGGACCGGGTCGCGGCCTCCGAAACACGGAGTGCTCTTCCAACATCCCCTCGTCCACCGCGCCCCGAGGTGGCAGCGGGGGGCCCTCGCGCGAATGCTCGCCGGTCGCATCTCGATGGCCGCGCGCGCCGACGCCTACACGAAGCGACACATCGCGCCGGACCTCCTCCGCGACTTGGATGCGTCCGTCGAAGAAATCCGTCGGCGCAAGGCCGAGCCACCGGTTCGTCCGGCTCGGAATCCGCCGCGAAAGAAACATGGATCGCGAAAAGGTCGGCGCCGCTGAGGAAACATTTTAAGCAACTGCCAGTATCGCCGCCGGAGAATCTCGATGTCGTGGGAGCAGGCGGAGATCCGGGAACTCAAAGTGAACCGGTACATCGTCGTCGATGACGAACCGTGTCGGATCCTCAGCATCCAGACCTCGAAGCCCGGGAAACACGGCGAGGCGAAGGCCCGCCTCGAGGTGGTCGGCCTTTTCGACGGTCAGAAGCGATCGATCGTCCACCCCGTGACCCACAAGGTCCGCGTCCCGATGATCGACAAGAGGAAGGCGCAGATCCTGTCGATGCGCGGCAACGTCGTACAGCTCATGGACATGTCCACGTACCAGACGTTCGAGCTTCCCGTGCCGGAGGGGTTGCAAGGAAAAATCCAGCCGGGCCAAGAGGTCATGTACATGGAGACGCTCGGCCGCCGCCAGCTGACGACGAATTGAGGGGCCTCGTCCTCAAATAAGCCCACGCCGTTGCGGCCTCCGGATGGCCGCGCCCCACTTCGCGGACGCCGTCGCGAAGTACGACGCCGCCCGCATCGCCCTGTTCGGCGTGCCCTACGATCACACCTGCTCCTTCCGCGGCGGGTCTCGGTTCGCACCGCGTGCGATCCGGGAAGCCTCGTACAACTTCGAGACCTACATGATGGATCACCAGCGGGACTTGCTCGACGTCCCCGTCGCCGACCTCGGCGATACCCCGGCGTACGGTCCCACCGTCGACATGGTCGCGGGCGTCACCCAGCGGGCCTCCGACATCGTCGGCGCGGGGAAGATTCCGATCGTCATCGGCGGCGAGCACAGCCTCGCGCCTGCGGTCGTCCGCGCGTTCCCCAAAGATATCGGCGTCCTCGGGATCGACGCCCACCTGGATTTCCGCGACTCCTACCTGAACGATTCCTGGTCGCACGCCTGCAGCGCTCGCCGGATCGCGGACCACGTCGGCGTGGAGCATATCGTGTACCTGGGCGTCCGTTCGTACAGCCGCCAGGAACGGGAAGACCTCGAACGGTTGGGCCTCACCTATGTCAGCGTGTACGATATCCACGATCGGGGCATGACGTGGGGAGCCGAGCGGGCGCTCAAGGCGGTCAACCGGGACAAGATCTATCTGACGGTCGATATGGACGGAGTGGATCCCGCGTACGCCCCCGCGGTCGGGAACCCGGAGCCGTTCGGCCTCTCGCCCTTCCAGGTGAAGACGCTGGTGGGCATGCTGGCTCCGCATCTGGTTGGCATGGACCTAAACGAAGTCAGCCCCGCCTGGGACTTCGGCCAGACGGCATTGCTCGGGGCGCGCCTCATTCGCGAAGCGATCATGGGCATCGGCGAGGCCCGCGCCTAGGGCGTCCGTCGAAGGACCGGTCTCCCTCTGAAGGCCGGTCAATTGCGTCTCAGGGAAAAGGGAGCGACGAGCTCAGGCCGCTCGCCGGGCCGCATCGTCCCCGATCCCTCCCCCGCATCAGGGTTTCCTCGGCCCGCGAATCCCGGCCGCATATGCCCACCCGAAGGCGGCGCGAGAGCAGTGGTCCCCGAGCTCGTCCCAACCCGTGGCATACGATGACATGGCCGACCATATACTTTGCGACTGCCTCTCAAAGGACGCAAGAACGTTTATGTGCACTCTTCCGTTTGTTCCTCCTCCCGGTGCCAATGGTCGACGGCTGGAACGGTCCCTTGGAAAAGGTGGACCGCTTTCGATACCAGATTCCGCGGACCTACAAACGTGAAATGCGGACGGACGGCCTCATCTTCATCGATGAGCCGTTGCTCGCGCTGCTCCGCCAAGACCGGGCTCCGGAACAGGTCGCCAACGTGGCGACGATGCCGGGGATCGTCGGCCAATCGATGGCGATGCCCGACATTCACTGGGGCTATGGATTTCCAATCGGCGGGGTCGCCGCGTTCGACTACGAGGACGGGGTGATTTCCCCGGGCGGGATCGGATACGACATCAACTGCGGTGTACGGCTCATCCGGACGAACCTGACGGAATCCGAGGTGAGGCCGCACCTTCGGGCCTTGACGGACGCCTGCTTCAAGAACGTCCCGAGCGGCGTCGGCGAGGGAGGTCTGGTGAAGATCTCGCGACAGGACTTGTCGAAGATGGCGACGGACGGAATCGAGTGGTCGGTCGGGAAAGGGTACGCGTGGCCAGAGGATCCCGACCAAATCGAGGCGAAAGGTCGCCTGCCGGACGCCGACTTCTCCCGGGTCAGCGACCGCGCCACCACGCGGGGCAAGGACCAGGTGGGCAGCCTGGGGGCGGGCAACCATTTCGTGGAAATCCAGAAGGTCGACCGGGTGTACGATGAACGCGCCGCCAAGGCGTTCGGGCTCGAATCGGTCGGGAGCGTGGCGATCATGGTGCACACCGGGTCCCGGGGGTTCGGACACCAGATCGCGACGGACTACATCGACGTATGCGAACGGGTCGTGAAGCGGGAGAAGATCGAGTTGCCCGACCTACAGTTGGCCTGCGCCCCCATCGGCTCGAAGGAAGGACAGGACTACTGGAAGGCCATGTGCTGTGGCGCGAACTTCGCGTGGAACAACCGGCAGCTGATCACCTTCGGGGTGCGGAACGCCTTCGCGGACGTCCTCGGGCGTCCCGCGGACGCCCTCGGGATGGGGATCGTCTACGACGTGTGTCACAACATCGGCAAGGTCGAGGAACACGTCGCGGAGGGCGGTCGGCGCAAGGTCCTCGTGCACCGCAAGGGTGCCACCCGGGCCTTCCCGGCCGGTCACCCGGAGACGCCGGCGACCTACCGGGACGTGGGGCAACCTGTCCTCATCCCCGGCGACATGGGCACCTGCTCCTTCGTCCTCGTCGGCCAGCCGGCCGCGATGGAACAATCGTTCGGCTCCAGCTGCCACGGGGCCGGCCGCCAGATGTCGCGGAAGGCCGCGACGCGGGCTTATTCGCCGAGCGAGGTCCTCCAGTCCCTCGAGCGGCGCGGGATCTACGTCCACGCGGCGTCCCGCGCGGGGATCGTCGAAGAGGCCCCCGGTGCCTACAAGAACGTGGAGGACGTCGTCCGAGTCGCCGAAGGAGCGGGCCTGACGAAGATCGTCGCCCGGATGGTCCCTCTGGGGGTCGTGAAAGGTTGATCCTCACGATCAAGCCCTACGGGAACGTCGATCCCCGACTCCTCGAGTATCTCCGCGACGAGCTCGACGAAATCGGCCAGGTGAGCCTCTCCGCCGCGGCGACCGTCCCCGGCACCTTCACCTCCCGGAAGCGGGAGGGCCAGGTCCAGTACCTCGCCTCCGAGTTCGAGAAAGCCCTGGCGAGAGAGCCGGGCGACCGCGTCCTCGCCGTGACCGATGTCGACCTCTACGACGGGGGCCTCAACTTCGTGTTCGGTCACGCGACAATCCGAGATCGTTTTGCGGTAATCTCGATCGCTCGATTCGGGAACGACGGACCGGAGAAGCTGATGGAACGATCCGCCAAGACGGCGATCCATGAACTCGGCCACACCTTCGGGCTGTACCATGACGATGCGAACCCCGACTGCGTGATGCATTTCTCGGAGAAGTTGGAGGACACGGACCGCAAGGGACGGGCCTTCTGCGCGCGGTGCGAGGCTGAGGCGACCTTCACCTTGTCCCGGCTAAGAACGTGAAGTTCGATCGCCCCACAACTTGCAAATGGCCGACGGCATATCAGTCTGACGGGAACTCCCTATGACCGTCGCCGAATTCAGCGTGACTCCCGTGGGGAAGGGCGCCAGCGTCGGCGCCTATGTCGCACGGTGCCTCGACATCGTCGACCGCAGCGGCCTACCGTACCGACTCAACGCGATGGGCACGGTCGTCGAGGGCGAACTCGACGACGTCCTGAAACTCGTCGCCCGATGCCACAAGGCGGTCGCGGAGGACTGCGAACGCGTGTCGACGATCGTGAAAATCGACGATCGCAAAGGCGTCTCCGGACAGCTCGACGCGAAAGTCAAGGACGTGGAACGCCGTCTCGGCCGGAAACTCAGGACCTAGCCGGAGGCCGCCAGAGGAAGAGCGCGACGGTGGCGCCGGCCGCGACCACGGCGCCGAACAGGAACGTCGCCTGAGGCTGAATCGTGAAGAGGAATCCCGCGACCAGACCCGAGCCGAGTTTCACCGCGCCGACGCTCGTGTGGTAGGCCCCTAGGACGGTGGCCTTCGTCTCCGGCGGCGCAAAGTCCGCCACGAGCGCGCGTTGGGTGCCCTCCGCCATCCCGTAGCTCAACCCATAGAGGATGAATCCGAGGACGAGGACTTTGAGGTCGGCGGAGAGGGCCAGGAGGGCGGCCATGGCGACGAACGCGATATACCCGAGGAGGACCACCGGCTTTCGACCGTAGCGATCGGAGAGAATCCCGGCGGGAAACGCATGGGCGGCGTAGACGATGTTGTACAAGACGTAGAGGAGGATCGCGATCGTCGTCCCGTACACGAGGCCCGCACGCAGCAGGATGAAGACGTACGAGAAATCGGCGAAGGAGAAAACCGCCGCGATCCCGATGAAGACGAGGAGAGGCGTGGGGATCCCGCGGAAGGTCATCCGAAGAGATTGCCGTTTCTGGGGCTTCCGTTCGGGCTCGCGGACGAAGAGGACGACGAGGACGGAGAGGACGGCGGGGATCGCCGCGAGTCCGAGGATGAGTCGGTACGCGTCGTTGAGCGTCAAGGCGGCCGCCACCGTACTCAGCAGGACGAGCGTGACGATTGGGCCCGCGATGGCACCGGCGGTGTCCATGCTCCGGTGGAAGCCGAAAGCCTTCCCGCGCGTCTCCCGCGGCGTCGATTCGGTGAGGAGGGCGTCCCGCGGGGCGTCGCGGATCCCCTTCCCGGTGCGCTCGACGATTCGCATCGCGAAGAACTGGGGCCAGGTCTGAGCGAAAGGGAACAGGACTTTCATCGCGGTCGACAGTCCGTAACCCAGGGCGACGAATCGCTTGCGTTTCCCCGCGGCGTCCGAAAACTGGCCGGAGAAGATCTTCATGAATGAGACGACGCTGTCGGCGGTGCCCTCCACGAGTCCGACGACGAGCGGGCTCGCCAGGAGCACCTGCGTCAGGAAGAACGGCAAGATCGGCAGGATCATCTCGCTGCTGACGTCGGTGAAGAGGGAGATGACCCCGAGGATGACGACGTTCGCGGTGAGACCGTAGGCGAGGGTCTTGCGGGAGATCATGGGATCACGGGTGGAAGAAGAACGCCACCGCCATCACCGCGTACACGAGGATCAGAAGGGCCCCTTCGTACCAGTTGCTTCGGCCGTCGGAGACGACCGCCGCGAAGACCGCCGCGGAGAGGGCGAGGGCCGCGAGTTCGAAGATTTCGAAGTTGAGCGTCATGAGGCGGCCCGTCAGGAGCGAGGCGAACACGAGGACGGGCGCGACGAAGAGGGCCACCTGCGTCGTGGACGTCGTCGCGATCGCGACGCTGAGATCCATCTTGTTCCGCCAGGCCATGAGGACCGCGCTGCCGTGCTCCGCGGCGTTGCCAACGATGGCCACGATGATCACCCCGATGAAGAGGTCCTTGAGCCCGAGGGCGGCCCTCGCGGACGCGAGCGAGCCGACGAGCAGTTCGCTTTCAACGGCGACGAGGGCCGTGGCCACGACCAGGACGCCGACGGCGAAGCGTTTCGTCCATCGCGGCGCCTCGACGACTTCCGTCACCGGATTGAAGATGTCGCGATGCGTGCGGAGGGAGAACAGGAGTCCGAGGCCGTAGGCCACGAGGAGAATCCCCGCGATGCCGAGGCTCATCTCCTGCAAGGCGACGTCCTGCGCGGCCCCGGTCGACAGGGCGTAGAGGGCCGGCATCACCAGGGCGATCACGGCGACGACGAACATCGTGACCTGGATCCCGGAGGCCTCACGCGAGAAGGTCTGCGATTTATGGCGCAACCCTCCCGCGAGCATGCTCACGCCGAGGACGAGGAGGACGTTCCCGATGATCGAGCCCGTGAGGGAGGCCTTCACGACCTCCGTGAGGCCGCTCGACAGGGCGAAGATCGCGATGATTAGCTCGGTCGCATTGCCGAAGGTCGCGTTGAGGAGGCCGCCGACCCCGGGGCCCGCGTGCTTGCCGAGTTCCTCCGTCGCAAGTCCCAGGAACCAGGCGAGCGGGACGATGGCGATCCCGGCGGTCGCGAACACGATCGCGGCTGGCCCGAACATCACGTCGAGAATCCAGCTCAAGGGGACGAAGAGGCCGAGGAGGACCGCCCACGTGTACGGGCGAAGGGGCCCGAGGTCCATCGCCGGGGGAACCATGCCTCCGTTCTTAACCTCGCGGCCAACGTTTAACTAGCGACGGCCGAATCCGCGGCGGATGATCTCTCCGCTCGAGATGCGCGTCCTCGATCGGAACGCCCAGTCCTTCGGCGTCTCCATCTTGGATCTCATGGAGAACGCGGGAAAGGCCGTCGCGGAAGTCGCCCGGAATGAGTTCAGCGCCGCGGGCAAGCATGTGCTCGTCCTCTGCGGGACCGGTAACAACGGCGGCGACGGCCTCGTCGCGGCCCGCCATCTCGCGAAGGACGCGCGGGTCACGGTCCTGCTCGCCCGGTCGCCCGACCAGTTCGACACGAAGGAGGCCCAGACGAACTTCGAACGACTCCGGGACGCCCAGATCCTCGCGGGCCTCGACCGGAGCGAAGAGGCGATCGCCGAGGCGGACCTCATCATCGACGCGCTCCTGGGGATCGGGGCGCAGGGGAGCCTCCGCGAGCCATTCGCCTCCCTCCTGCGACAGGTGAACGCCTCGGGCAAGCCCGTGATTAGCGTGGACGTCCCGAGCGGATTCGGGACGGAACTGATGGTGCGGCCCACCGTGACCATCGCGCTCCACGACGCCAAGGAGGGCATGACGCCGGAAAATTCCGGCCGAATCCGAATCGTGGACATCGGCATCCCGTCAAAAGTCGTGACGATGATCGGACCCGGCGAGTTCCTCCTCTATCCGATCCCGAAGGCGTCGAGCCACAAGGGGGAAAACGGCCGGCTCCTCGTGATCGCGGGAGGCCCGTACACCGGGGCCCCCGCCTTGGTCGCCTTCGGCGCGTTCGGAGTCGGCATCGATCTGGCCCACATCGCGACGCCGGCCTTGGCGGCGACCGTCGTCGCCGGGTACTCGCCGACGTTCATCGTGCATCCTTTGGTCGGCCACCGCCTCCTCCGCGAAGACCTGCGGCAGATCCTCGAACTCGTCCCGCGAGCCGATGCGGTCGCGATCGGTCCTGGCCTCGGGGATGTGGAAGGGACCTTGGACGCCATCCGCGAGATCGTTCGAGGCCTCCACCTCCCGATGGTCCTCGACGCGGACGCGATCAAGGCCGTCGCCGGCGATCCGAAATGCCTCGCCGGAAAAAAGGTGGTCCTGACCCCACACTCCCGCGAGTTCCAAACCCTGACCGGCAAGGCCTTGCCGGCTGGGCCGGAGGAGCGGGCACCGATCGTGCGGGAGGCTGCGAAGAGCCTCGGGGCGACTGTGCTCCTGAAAGGAGCGGTCGACATCGTGTCGGATGGAGTCCGGCTGAAGTTCAATTACACCGGGAATCCGGGCATGACGACCGGCGGGACGGGAGACGTCCTGTGCGGACTGACCGCGGGACTGATCGCGAAGGGCATGACGCCATACGACGCGGCGCGGCTCGCCGCGTTCATGAACGGGGCGGCCGGAGACCTCGCGTTCGAGGACAAGAGCTACGGCCTCACGTCCGTCGACGTGGCGAACAACCTCGGACGGGTCCTCGCGAAGTTCCTCTGATCGCTCGCGCGCGATGCGGGTCGTCCAAGTCGCACAGTTATTAAGCGAACTCGGTCGTTCGAGCACCGTGGAACTCGAACCGGTCCCCGATGAGCCGGTGCTCATGGCGGACGACGCCCTCGTGGTGGCCGACCTCCACATTGGCCTCGAAGAGGAATTGCAGGAGAAAGGCATCCGGATCCCGAGCCGTGCGGAGGGCATGGGCCGCAAGCTCGCGGAGATCGCCGACCGACGCGGCGCGAGCCGACTCATCATCCTCGGCGACGTCAAGCACCTCGTCCCGAAGATGGCGTCGCGCGAAAGACGCGATGTGTACGTGTTCTTCCGAGACCTCGGGGCCGTCTTCAAGGAA
>Ga0209469_1000019_pt1 | contig 93635 bp, 91 predicted proteins | sample GraSoiAngelo_123_FD_185880 | JGI IMG/M metagenome (GOLD analysis project Ga0209469, IMG submission 185880) | Grasslands soil microbial communities from the Angelo Coastal Reserve, California, USA - 14_0927_02_40cm (SPAdes) (version 2) | ecosystem: Environmental > Terrestrial > Soil > Grasslands ... | reverse complement strand
GCGACGGCGCGGTGCAGGCGGCCGACGGCTATTACCGTATCCTCGGCCGCATCGACGACGTGATCAACGTTGCCGGCCACCGGCTCGGCACGAAGGAGATCGAGTCCGCCTGTCTCACCGTCCCGGAAGTCGCCGAGGCCGCCGTCGTCCCTGTACAGGACGAGTTGAAGGGACGCGTGCCCGAAGTGTACATCGCGGTCAAGCCGGGTGTGCAGCCGAGCCAGGACGTCATCGACCGCGTGATCAAGGCGAATGAAGAAGTGATTGGCAAGATCGCGCGACCCAAGCACGTCTACATCGTGCCCGACATGCCCAAGACGCGCTCCGGGAAGATCATGCGCCGCGTGCTCGCGGCCATCTCCAACCGCAGAGACGTCGGCGATGTGACGACCCTGGCGAACCCGGATGTGGTCGACCAAATCCGCACGATGGTGCAGGGCAAAGAGACCGTCACGACACAAGCGGAATTGCCGGAGGACATCGCGAAGTTCGGCCAGGTCGAATAAAGCCACCGAACGACCCAGGCCCCACTCCGCGACAAGAATACGCAGTCGCTGCGTGGGGCCTGCGTCGTTCGGCTGCTGTTACAGCTCGACCTGAGCGCCGACCTCGAACACCTGATCCGCCGGGATCTTGAAGAAGGCCGTGGCCCGCAGGGCGTTGCGCGACATGAACGCGAACAGCTGCTCGCGCCACCGGGCCATGCCGGGCCGATCCGAGGCGACGAGCGTCTCGCGACCGAGGAAGAACGTCGTCCCCGCGATGGGAATATCGAGAGACTTCACCTGGCACGCCGCCAGGACGTCCTCGATGTCCGGGTCGTCCATGAACCCGTAGCGGGCGATCACGCTGTAGAACCCCTTCCCCAGCGGCTTCACCGTCACGCGCTCTGCGGGCAGGACGTGGGGCACGTCCTCGGTCACCATCGTCAGGAAGACGATCCGCTCGTGCAGCACCTTGTTGTGGGCGAGGTTGTGCACCAGCGCGGGCGGGGTGCCGTCGGTGGTGCCGTACATGAACACCGCCGTCCCTGGAACGCGCAGCGGCGGCTCGGCCGCCAGATCGGCGAGCAGCATCTTGAGCGCGACGGTCTTCTCCTGCATGCGCTTCCCCAGAATCTCGCGGCCGTTCTTCCAGGTCGTCATCAGCAGGAAGATGGCCGCCGCGATCGCCAGGGGGACCCAGCCACCGTAGCGAAGCTTCAGCATGTTCGCGGCGAAGAAAAGGACGTCCACCCAAAGAAACAGGCCCGACACGATCGCCGCGCGCGCGAAGCTCCAGCGCCACACCTCGCGGCTCATCACGTAGAACATCAGCGTCGTAATGAGCATCAGGGTCGAGAGGGCCACGCCGTACGCGCCGGCGATGTTACTGGACGTGGGCTGCTCGGTGTTGGCCGCATGGAAGCCGAGCACGAGCACGCAGGTGAGCAGCATCAGCCCCCAGTTGACCAGGGGAACGTAGATCTGACCGATCTCGCGCGACGATGTGTGCTCGATCTGGAGGCGGGGACTGTAGCCGAGCTGCACCGCCTGGCGCGTCAGCGAAAACGCGCCCGAGATGACGGCCTGCGAGGCGATGATCGTCGCCGCGGTTGCGAGCGCGATCAACGGGTACAGCGCCCAGCCCGGAGCGAGATGGTAGAACGGATTCTCCGCCGCGGCCGGATCCCGCAGCAGCAGCGCCCCCTGCCCGAAGTAGTTGAGCATCAAGCAGGGGAGCGCGATGCCGAACCAGGCGCGCTGGATCGCGCGATGGCCGAAGTGCCCGAGGTCCGCGTACAGCGCTTCGCCGCCCGTGACGACCAGGAAGACGGCGCCCAGCACCACGAATCCCCGCCCCACGTTTTCGCCGAAGAAGCGCACGGCATGATAGGGCGACACGGCGGCCAGCACCGCCGGTTGGCGCACGATCTCGCTCAATCCGAGCACGCCGAGGGTGGCGAACCACACGAGCATCACCGGGCCGAACATCGCCCCGATCCGTGCCGTCCCGCGACTCTGCAGCAGGAACAGGCCGACGAGGATCACGAGCGTCACGGGCAGCACCCAGCTGGCCAGCGCCGGAGTCGCGACCTCGAGCCCCTCGACGGCGCTGAGCACGGAGATCGCGGGGGTGAGGGCGCCGTCCGCGTACAGCAGCGCCGATCCGAAAATGCCGAGCACGATCATGATGCGGCGGGGCGAGAGCCCCCGGGCCAGCCGACTCCCATTCACCATCGCCATCAAGGCGAGCACACCGCCTTCACCCTTATTGTCGGCGCGGATGATCACGATGTGGTATTTGATCGTGACCACGATCACGAGCGACCAGAACACCATGGACAGGACGCCGAGCACGTTCCCCGGAGTGACGCTGATGCTGTGGGTGCCGTAGAACGAGTAGCGGATCGCGTACAGGGGGCTCGTCCCGATGTCGCCGTACACGACACCCAGGGCGGCGAGCGCCAAGGTGAAGAGATAGCGGTCGCGCGGAGCGGCCCCGGGTTCCGAAGCTGGGGTCATGGGGTCTGAATACTAGTTGGTGCGCCGGAGGCCCGTCACGGACACCATCCAGATGCCGGTCATGAGAGCCGCCGAGACGACGCACCAGCGGCAGATCGCATGCAACACGAACAGCTCGATGGAGGTGAGGTACAGCGTGAACGCGAATCCCGCTGTCGCCAGCGCGGCAAGGAGCAGCATGACACGACGGTCGGCGACAAACGCCGGCTGCAGGCCGACGACCCCCACGACGAAGAGCACGGCGTAGCCCGCCACGCCGACGAAGGCCACGGGGACCCCGAAGACCACCGCGTAGCGGCTAGTCTGCACGGCCTCACAGCTGCCCGTGCCGCATTGCAGCACGCCGATCACGCCGATCTTGTACAGCCACAGGTAGGTGGCGACCAGCAGCCCCACCAGGGCCAGGACCACGAGCGCCTGCCGGCGTCGCATCACTTCCGCGGTTTCGTCTGTTTCGTCAGGCTGTCGACCAGGGCCTTGAACGCGTCGGAGGTGGGATGGCCATCGAACCGCTTGCCGTTCACGAAGAACGTCGGCGTGCCGCTGATACCGAGCGCCTCGCCCTCCTGGAGGCTCGCCTGGATGCGGCCGGCGTAGCGCTGGCCGTCCATGCAGGCATCGTACTTGTCGAGGTCGAGGCCAGCGCTCTTGGCGAAGTCCCGGAACAGGGAGCGCGGGTTCTTCCCGGTCTGCGCCCATTGGTGGTTGGTAAAGAGCTGGTCGTGCATCTCCCAGAACTTCCCCTGCTCGCCGGCGCACTGCGCGGCGAGCGCGGCGTAGCGCGAGTACTGGTGGGTGGGAAGCGGGAAGTCGCGATAGCGCCAGCGCACCTTCCCCGTCGCGATGAGCTGTTCGCGGATCACGGGCATCTGCACGGTCGCGAACGACGCGCAGTACGGGCACTCGAAGTCGGAGTATTCGGTCACCTCGATCGGTGCGGCGTCCGCGCCGAGCGTGAAGCCGCGGAAGCCGTCGGTCGCGGGGAGGGGCGGCAGCGCGCTCGCGGCGGGGGCGGCCGCCGGTGTGCCGCGCGAACCGTACCAGATCACCCCACCACCGACCACCGCCACGGCCGCGAGCAGCACGTAAAACCCCTTCATAGGTCGCGACTCCGCCGCCAGAGTTCGTCGTCTTCGTCGTCGTCGCGCCCCTCCGCCTCCTCCACGATGCGCCGGCTCTCCGCGATCTCCGGCGTGTCGTAGGTGAGCCGTACTTCGTAGTGGAACAATTCGCTCCGCGCGTTGCCCAGCAGCTTCTGCAGCTCGGCGACTCGATCGAGCAGCTGCCCCGCGCGGTCGAGCGTTTGAATGCGCTCGGCGATGGCCCGCAGCATCGCTACGAGTCGTTCGGCCCGCTCCGGCCCGTAGACTTGGTCTGTGTCGTCGCTCATACGTCCACCTTCCCGACTGTCCGGCTCACTCCCTGCGGTCGCCTCCCGCTCCCCGCTCCCCGCCCCACGCTCTGATTATACCACCTCCCGATGCCCGCCGCGGGGCCTTTGCACCGCTCGCCTGCCTCTATTACATTGCTGCGCCGTTGACCCGCGACCCCGCGCCTTTCAGCACGAGAGAGGAGTGCCCCTGCATGGCCAAAAACCGTTCGGAACCCCGCAAGCTGTCCACTCCCACCCCTTTTGAGCAGGCCCGAGACGAGTTGTTCTCGCACATTCTCCGCTGCGGCGTCCTGGAAGCGACCCCCGAGCATCAGAAAGAGTGGTTCGACGACACGATGCTCTACCTGGCCGACCGCTACGTGGAGCTAGACGAGCCGCAGATCGCGGAGTTGCGCGTGCTGGGCGAGCGCTATTGCCGGCCCGTGGTGGGGCGGAACGCGACGGTCGCCGCGAACGTCTGAGCGTTTGCACCGCGATCCTGCCGGGCGCTCGGTTCGCGGGCGCCCTTTTTTTCATCGCACCCACCAGGACGGCAGCCGCCGCCAGCGCCGTCCCGCCGAGACCCGGACGCCACCCGCGAGGCCCAGTTCCGCGTACCAGCCGGCCGCCCGGCCGGGCGCGGACTCGAGGCCCACGAGCGCCGTGAGGTAGCCCGCCCCGCGCTCGGAGGTCGCGGCAGCGAACGCGATGCCGACGCCGCCGTACAGGCTCGTTCCGGTGCGGTCACCGGGATTGAGCAGGAACTGCGCGCTCGCCGCGATACGCAGGCCCGACGCGCCCGCGTAGCTCCCGCCCGCCGCCGTCAGGGCGAACCGCCCCACTCCTCCCGGCCGCCGTGCCACGCCGAGCTCCGCGCCGTAGAAGCCGCGCCGCGCCGCCACCGCGGTCACACCCGCCGCCGCCTCTGTGACCGTAAGCCGCTGGGCGCGCGCGGGCTTCCAGCCCGCCGCCACCGCCGTCAGGGCGAGCACGCAAGGGAGCGAGCTAGCGAAGCGCGACGTCGTAGGTGACGCGGATATCGGGGGCGAGCGAGGCGACCACCGAGCAATACTTCTCGAGCGAGAGGTCGATCGCGCGCCGCGCCTTCGGTTCGTCCGCGCCGTCACCGGCGATCGCGAAGCGGAAGTGGAGCGCGGTGTAGCGTCGCGGTTCCGTCTCGCGGCGCGTCCCCACCACCGCAATCTCGAGCGAGCGCAGCACCACGCGCTGCTTCTGGAGAATCACCACGACGTCCGCGGCGCTGCACGTGGCCGCGGCAACGAGCAGGAGCTCCACCGGCGATGTGGCGGCGGCGCCGTTCCCGTCCACCAAGATCGACGGCCGGCCCGGCGCTCCGCCCTCGAACCGCAGCTCCTCGCGCCACCGCACGGTGACCTCGCGCACGTCGCCCGCCACGGTCAGTTCCCCCGCCGCGTCGTGAGGCCCAGGAAGATCCGGTTGCGCCGGAACAGGTCCATCCCGTGGTACTCGAACAGCCAGTTGAAGGTGGAGCGGTAGTGGAGCTCGACGCCGGCCACGACGTTCACCCACAGGTCGGGGCAGTCCGGATCCGCGCCGCAGCCGTCGTGCCCCGCGAGGCTGAACCCGCCGCCGACGTACGGAGTCGCGACCTGCTCGTGGCCGGTGAACCGGTACGCGGCCTCGAAACTCCCTACGTACGTATTGACGCCGTGAAACACCCCGATCTCGGCGGAGGGGCGGAGCCGGAGACGCGGGGTCACCAGATTCCCCGCGTCAAGCGTGGTCCCGAGTACGAGCTGGGTGCTGCCGAGATCCAGCCCGCCGCGCACGCCGAAGCCGAACAGCCCCAGCCGCGTCCCGCGATCTTTCCCCCGCCGCACCGGCGGCGGATGGAACTCCTGAGCCGCGAGCGCTGTCGCGATCGTGAGTGCCGCGAGGGTCGTCCCCACGCTGCGTATCACGCCCCTCCCCTTCCCTCTCCCTCTCCGTCCACCCGTGTCAGTCCCCTCCGCGGCCCCCGTCTCCCCCGTCCTCCTCGGGTCGCGACTCGCCTGTAGTCCCAGATCGCGTACAGGCCGACGGCCGCGGTCGCCCACGCGAGTCGCCGTGCGTACGGCGAGTCGGTGACCACGGCCGCGAGTGTGAGCAGCTGGAGCACCGTGACCGCCTTGCCCCCGGCCCGCGCCGGCAGCGCCACGGGCCGCCGCAACAGCCAGCCGCCGAGTGAGCCGAGCACCGCGACGATATCGCGCGCCAGCACGGCAACGATTTCCATCGGATGCAGCAAGCGTCGCCCCGCCACCGTGACGAACGCTGCGGCCATGAACAGCTTGTCCGCCACGGGGTCGAGAATCGCGCCGGCGCGGGAGGAGCCGAAGCGCCGCGCCAGCATCCCGTCGAAGAAGTCCGATGCGGCAGCCGCGCCCACGAGCCCCAGCTGCCAACCCGGATGGTGCACGAACGGGAACGCCACCGCCAAGGGAACCCGAAGCGCTGTCAGCAGATCGGCCCACGTCACCCACGGTTTCACTTGCTCCTCCCACCCGCGCGTCGTAGCTTCGACCCCGTGGACCTCAAGCTGCTGAAGCAGGCTGCGATTTTTCAAGACTTGGACGAGGGGGAGGCGGCCCGCGTCGCCGAAGTCTGCCGGGAGCAAAAATTCGCCGTCGGGCAACACGTCTTCAAGGAAGGTGAACCCGGCAATCGCCTGTTTATCATCTCGGAGGGCGAGGTCCGGATCTCGCGCACCATTCCCGGATCGGGCGAGGAGGCCCTGGCTGTCCTCAAGCCTGGGTCCTGCTTCGGCGAAATGGCGATCTTCGATCGCTCCGAGCGGTCGACGGACGCCATCGCAAACACTTCCTGTACCCTGATCACCATCTCGCGGTCCGACTTCGAGCTGCTGCTCGACTTCAACCGTGACATCGCCTACAAGGTGCTCTGGTCGGTCGTGCGGCTGCTCTCCGCCCGGCTGCGCGTGACGAACGACAACCTCCGGTCGTTCCTCGCCATGTCCATGTTCTAGGTTTAGGTGACGACGGCCGTTATCCCCTGCGGCGGGCGTGGGACCCGCATCGCCCCGCTCGCCCGTGCCACCCCTAAAGAGCTGCTCCCGGTCGCCGGCAAACCGCTGCTGCAGTGGACCTTGGAAGAAGCCGCCGCCGCCGGCATCGAGCGGGTCGTCGTCGTCACGAGCCCCACCAAACCCCAGCTCGCCGAGTTTCTGACCGCCCGACCGCCTGACCGCCTGACTACGTGTGTCGTTGTCCAGCCCGAGCCCCGCGGCTTGGGCGACGCGATCACGTGCGCCCGCGCGGTCGTCGGAGCGGACACGGTGGCGGTGATGCTGCCCGACAACCTGTTTCGCGCGAGCTGCCCAATGCGGCCCGTGCTCGACGCCCACGGACGCACTGGGCAGCCGGCTGTGTTGCTCGCCGAAATCGGCGCGCGGGATGCCGCGACGAGGGGTCCCACCGGCCCGGCACGGTGTCGCCCGCGCGCCGACGGGCTGTACGACGTCCTCGCCGTGGCGTCGAAGGGGTCGCGCGCCGACGGCTTCGACGCCGGCTCCGGTCCGTCCGCCCTCACGCCGATCGGCCGGATGGCGTTTGACGCCGCGGTGTTCGACCTCGTCGAGTCCGAGCGACGCCGACTCGCCCCGGGGGCCGAGCTCGACGACGTGCCGGTGCTGCAGGCGCTCGCTGCGGCCAACCGCCTGGTCGGCGTGCGGCTCGCCGGAGACTTCTTCGACGTGGGCGTGCCCGAAGGGTACCGTGCCGCCCTGGCCGCGCTCCACCCGGGCGTTTACCCTTAAGCCACCTATGAGATCGACTCGGCTGGCGCTATCGCTTTGCGCCCTGGCAGCCGCCTGTCAGGACCTTTCGAGCAAGCCCAGGCCCTACGTGTTGCTCAATCCCGTGTTGGACTCGCTGTTCGTCGGAGATCAGTCGCCGCCCCCCGCCGTGACATACTACGACGGCCAGGGCGGCTCCTTCACGCCCGCCCCCACCCAGATCACCTGGGGCAGCTCCGACGCCTCGACCATCTCCGTAAACAGCAGCACCGGCACGATCACGGGCCTCAAGCGCGGCCCAGCTGTCATCACCGCCCTGGTACAGGGCACCCAGGGCATCGCTCTCATCGTCGTCTCGAACACGCTTGACCTCACGCTGCTCACCGACACGATCTATCTAATGCCGGGCGACACCTTCACTGTGCCGGTCGCGGTGCAGAAGAAACACAGCCCGCCGGACCCGCCGCCGGTCGTCTCGTACGACGCGCCGTCGAACGCCGTTTACGGCATGGACCCGGGAAGCGGTCTGATCACCGCCCTCGCAGCCGGCGGGCCGGTGCAATACATCGTGCACGCCGACACCATCGCCGCCAGCGGGGGGGTCTACGTAATCGCCGATACGGGCGGCAAGTTTTTCTACTCCGTCCTCGGCACGGCCATCACCCACGTTGGGGGCGCGATCGGAGCGGTGAATTACAGCCGCAGCAACGGGAAGCTCGCGTTCCGACTCCGCGGCACCTTCGCGCCGAGCGGCACGACGCAACAGGTCGTTCAGATTACCCTGCCCGACTCGATCCTCGGACCGGGCACGTACCCGATCGATTCGCTGGGCCCGGTCGAAGCCCCCGTCGGGTTCGGCCAACCCGCGGCGATCTGCACACCGCCGCGCCCCTGGGCGCTGTGGACGGCCCAGAGCCCCCCGATCACCGCGTTCTCACGGCAGGACGCCGGCGAACTAGACATCACGCAGCTCGACACGGTGGCGAGCGGCGTGAGGATCAGCGGCCGCTTTTTGTACTTGGCGCAGCGGACCGATCTCTATTCCGATCCCCTCGGCCTGCTGACGGTCCGGGGTACCTTCGTCGCGCCGCTCGCCACGGACCGTACCGCCTGCAAGTAGTGACCTTCGAGCACGCGTTCGCCGACCTGGGCGGCATTCCGGCCAACCGCTTGACGGACGCCCAGGGCCTCACCGGCCTGCTGCTCGCCGCCGCCAACGCGGCGGGCCTCAACCCGGCCGCGGCGCCGGTCGTGCAGGTGGGCCCGCGCGGCCTCGCCGCCGCGCTCGTGTGCCATGGAGGACACGTGGCGCTGCACGCGCTCCCGGACGAAGGGCTTTGCTTCGTCGACGTCGCGGGACCCGGAGCCAGACACCCGCAGCGAGGCTTGGAGATCATCATCAAGCGCTTGGGCGCGCGCGAGGTGCGCAGCGACACGCGCTGGCGCGGCACCGTCACTCAACCACTCGACCCGGAGCTCCGATGAACGCGCTGACTCCTTACGCAGCCTTCTTTATGCGGCTGGCGGTGGGCGGTGTCTTCTTGCTGCACGGCTGGAGCAAGTTCCATCACGGCATCGCGGCGGTCGCCGGCTTCTTCGGCACCGTCGGCATTCCGTTCCCGACGATCGGAGCGTTTATCGTCATCGTCGTGGAGACGATCGGCGCGGCGTGCGTGATCCTGGGCCTCTTCACGCGCGCCTGGGCCGCCTGCATGATGTTCGAGATGGCCATCGCGATGCTCATTCAGTTGCGGGGCGGCCACAACATCGAGCTCGAAGGCTTGCTGTTCGCAGGCGCGCTGACGCTGGTAGCGCTGGGGGATGGGCCGCTCTCCGTCGCCGTGAGATTCAAGCACACCGGGATGTAACTACCGGCAACAGGCCGGCAACAGGCCGGCAACAGGCCGGTGAAAGGCCGGGGAAGGGGGCGAGCCCTTCCCCTCTTCCCCGGCCTCTTACGGGTCTTTTACCGTCTTTTAGTGAAGTATCCGCAGCAGCCCCGCGCCCGCGCTTCCGCGGATGAAGCTCTCCGGGTCGGTCGCGGGAATGGCGACGCCTGTCTGCTTGCGGCCGCGCTGCGCGGTGGCGGCCATGTACTGCTCGAGCGAGCCGCCGGCCCACTCGCCGGCGTCGTCCTTCATCTGCCGGACGATTTCTTCCCAGGTGCCGACGTACGTGACGCCGCCGAGCGTGCTCACGCGGTGGATCTCGCTGTGGACGAGGTGTGCTCCGCCCCCCAGCCCGGAGCGCGTGCGCATCCCCTGCAGCTCGGTGAGTAGCGTGCCGAACAACTCGAGCTGGCGCGGATCCCGCACCTGGCCGTCCGGCCCCATCGCCTCGATTTCGGCGAGCAGCAGGTCGTCGGGCGCCGTGTCTCCCGCGAGGTCGTCCAGCCGCCGGTGCCACGGCGCGAGCTCGGGGTCACCGTCGGGGAGCCGGTAGACGCTCCTCTTCAGCTCGATCAAGCGCCAGATCGCGAGGCCGTCGAAGTGGTCTTCGGGCTCGGTGCGTTCGAGGTGAAAGAGCGCAGCTTCGTACTCGCCCCGGTCGTACAGGAGGTTCGCGAGGTAGATGCGCGCCTCGCCTTGGTCGGCGTCGAGCTCGAGGGCGCGGCGCAACCAGTACAGAGCGCCGCCTTCGTCGGTGAGGCGGTGCGCCGCGTAGCCCACGCACGCCGCTGCCTCCGCCGAATCGGGGTGCGCCGTGAGGGCGACCTCGAAGAACCGCCGCGCCTGGTCGAGCAAGGCCTCGCGGAACAGAGCACGCCCGACTTGGAGCATCAAATCGTGATCGTCACGAAACCCGAGGGCGAGGATCCGGTCGAAGCAAGCCACCGCGCGCCCGCGGTCGCCGAACTTGAGCAGCACCTCGCCCAGGCCCGCCAGGGCGTCTTCGTGGTCCGGGTCGAGGCCGATCGCCTCCTCGAACGCGCGACGGGCCCAGAGGTACTCCTCACGGGCGAGCCGCGCGTAGCCCATCCCCACGTGGAGCTCCACGGCATGGGGATAGATCCCGAGGCCGGTTCGCAAGGCCTCGATCGCTTCGTCGTATTGTCCTTCGTTGTAGAGCTGATGCGCGCGTTCGTCGTAGTCGTCGGAGCTGAGGAACGGTTCCGACATCGAACGGGCCTCCCGGGAAGGTTGTGCTATGATAAGAAATCCCGGACGGTTACACAAGCGACCCGCGCGGGCTATCTTGACGGCCGATGACGCACGCTCCCGCGCCAGGCCTCGCCTCGCTCGAACCCGTCCCCGACGGGTCAGTGACGTCGGCGCGCGGCTTCACGGCAGCGGCGGCTCCCGCCGGGCTCAAGGCCGACGGTGCGGTCGACGTCGCATTGCTCGTGTCCACGACGAGCTGCGCCACCGCCGGCGTGTTCACCAAGAATGCCGTGCGCGCCGCGCCTGTGGTGTACGACGCCGACCTGCTCTCGGAGCGACCGGGCCGAATCCGCGCCGTTGCGATGAACGCGCGTGTCGCGAACGCGTGCACGGGGCCGGAGGGGCTCGCCGCGGCCCGCACGATGGCCCAGGCGGCCGAGCAGGCGGCGGCCCTCCCCCCGCGCACCGCGCTCGTGCTTTCGACCGGCGTGATCGGCGTGCCGCTCCCTGTCGCGCAGATCGCGGCAGCGCTGCGCGAGGCCGCGGGCCGCCTCACCCCCCTCGGCGGCGTCGAGGCGGCCCGCGCTATCATGACCACGGACACGCGGCCGAAGCACTGCGCGGCGCGCTTGGAGACGCCCGCGGGCATCGTCACCGTCGGGGGGATCGCCAAAGGCGCCGGGATGATCCATCCCGACATGGCCACGCTGCTCGCCGTCCTCACGACCGACGCCGTGGCCGAACCCGCCGCGCTGCAGCCCCTGCTGCGCCGGGTCGCGGACCGCAGCTTCAACGCCATTTCGGTGGACGGCGACACCAGCACCAACGACACGGCGCTGCTGCTCGCCAACGGAGCGTCGGGCGTGGACCCGGCACGGGACGGAGCGGTGTGGAAGCTGTTCGAAGCGGCCGTGCTGCAGGTGGCCCAAACGCTGGCCCTGGCCATCGTACTCGACGGCGAAGGAGCGTCCAAGCTCGTCGAGATCCAGGTGGTCGGGGCCGCGAGCGAGGCGGCGGCGCGCGAGGTCGGGCGTGCCATCGCGCGATCGGCGCTCGTGAAGACGGCGGTGTACGGCGCGGATCCCAACTGGGGCCGCATCCTCGCCGCCGCGGGGGCGGCGGGAGTGGCGCTGGCGACCGACCGGCTCACGCTGCAGGCGGCCGCTAACGGCGAGTGGCTGACGCTCGCCGAGCGCGGCGCGACGGCCCACCCCGACCCGGAGCGGGCACGCGCCATCTTCCGCCAGAAAAACATCCGCCTCCGCATCGACCTTGGCCTCGGTCGCGCGGAGGCGATGGTGTGGACGTGCGACTTGACGCCGGAGTACGTCCGGATCAACGCCGACTACACATCGTAAAACTACGGCTTCATCTTGGTGGTGTCCTTGGCCGCCGGCTTCGCTACGGGCTTGGCCGCGTGCTTCTTGGCCGCCGCCTTCTTGGTGCCCTTCTTGGCGGGCTTCGCCTTCGACGTGTCGGTCGCCGGCGCCTGGCCCTGCATCGGCGAGGGCTGCTGCGCCACGACGATCGCCGGAGCGGCGAGCAACGCCAGCGTGAGGAGCGTGCGACGAATCATGTGGGAGTACCTCCAGAGGGATCGCGCGAGCCACCCTGGCTCGCTTCACCGTTGAGACCCGCTACCGCACCACGTCGTCACGGGGCGCGGCGTCGCGCCGTCCCCCATCCGGTCAGTTTCATCCTGCAACGTCTGGGCCTTCCCAGGCGCATCGATCAGGGCGGAGCCAGCGTTGTCGTCCCGGGCCGCCGCGCCCCTGCCACGCTCGCCCTGGCGGGCTTCGGGGGCGACGGCACGTTGGGCAGCTGGCGCCGCACGACGGCCACTGCTTCCGCCCGGGAGTGACCTCGCTGCACCTCGTGCAGCACGGCGGTGGAAACATCCAGCAGCCGCTCGCCCCGGAGCCCCTGCCGCGCGGCGTCGATGATCAGCGTCGCGGCCGAGTCGGGCTCGAAGTGGTGGGTCGCCAGGTCGGCGACGGCGTGCAGGGCCGATCCGCGCGGCTCTTGCGGCAGGGCCGCCACGATCCGCTCCACCACGGGCCCAGGGAGACCCCGCTTGAGCGCTGCGTAGATCGTCGTCACTTCGGCGGCGGTCGCCGGCGGCGCATCGCCCGCCCGCACCAGCAGCGCCCGCGCGTCACGCAGTTGACCGAGCATCGCCTGCGCAGCCGCCGCGATACGGCCGGCCGGCTGGTGTTTCGCCCCGCCCTCGAGCGCCTTCTGCACCAGCGGCTCGGTCGGCAGGTCCTCCCGCGTTGCCAGCTGCACCAGCGAATCTACCGTGGGGATCGCGGCGGCCGGCACGCGGCCTTCGAGCCGATCGCGCTCGGATTGCGCCGCGAGCGGGCTGGCGAGCAGCGCCAGGATGAGACCAGGTCTCAACGCCACGTGGCCCGGACAATCACGATGGAGTTCTCGCGCCCGAAGTCGTCCTCCACGAGGCGGTCGGCCCAGTGGTCCGGCACCCAGCGCTCGCCATCCACGACGAACATGTACTCGTAGGCTCCGGTGGGAAGGACGACCGTCGCACGCCACACCCCGTCGTGATCGCGGTCTTCGAGCGGAATCGTGCCGGTGCGCCAGTCGTTGAACGAGCCCGCCACGTGCACCGAGTGAGCGTCGGGGAAGCGCCCGACGAACTGAGCGATGCCCTCGTGCTCGCCGAGCGCCGGGCCCCGTTCCTCAGCGGGGACCAGCGTGAGGAGCACGATGGCGGCGGCGAGCGCCAGGCTCCACGCGGGCCGAATCCGGAAGGTGACCGCCTGCGGAGTGGCGAACCAGCGGAGCAGCCGTCGCACCCTTTCCCCCGACGGCGCCGGCCGCCGGACGGCGGCCATCACCCGCGGCTCGAGCCCCGCACCTTGGGGCGGGAAAGCCGCCGCGAGCAACGCCGCTGCGCTCTCCAGCCGATCCACCACGCGCCGCAACTCGGGCGGCAGGCTCTCGCGGGCGATTTCGCCATCGAGCGCCTGATGAATTCTCGGATCGATTGAGTTCATGCGTGGTCCTCCAATACCTGCAACAGCGCTTCGCGCGCGCGATGCACGCGCATCTTCAACGTCGGGATGCGCTCGCCGGTCACGGCAGCCATCTCCTGATAACTCAGCCCCTCCACGTGCTTCAGCACGAACGCCTCGCGCTTGTCCGGCGATAGCCGGGCGAGGGCCTGCGCCACGAGCGCCAACTGCTCTGCGCGCTCGAGGGATGCCTCGTTGTCCGTCGAGTCGGCCACGGGCGGTGCCTCCTCCAGCGGAACGTCCCCGACGCCTCGCCGCGACAGGTAGCTCTTGCACCGGTTCGCGACGATGCGATACAGCCACGTGCGCAGCCGCGACGGATCCCGGCAGCTCGCGAGGTGGCGGTACGCCCGGACCAAGCCCTCGGCCACGGCGTCCGCCGCGACGTCGCGGCTCCCCAGCATGCGCGTCGCGAACCGCAGCAAGCCGGTTTCGTAGCGGCGGATCACGAGACCGAACGCCTCGCGATCGCCGCCAAGCACGCGGGCCACCACCTCCGTGTCGGAGGGGTTCCCCCTCACATCCGTAGGACCTGCATGGAGATCAGGGCGTCACGCTAGCACGGACGCTGCACGGTGCGCCAGAGGGAACTCGCGGAGCGGGGGCGCAGCAGTGTTTCGCGACGGAACCGGTCGACTAGCGCGCGGCCAGCACGTGCTGCGCGGCGAGGAGGTAGCTCGACGCGCGCACCCCTTCGCCGGCCAACGCCCCCGCGAATGCCTCGAGGGTCGCCTCGGCGCGCCGGCGATAACGGGCGTCGCCCGTGGCTTCGGCGAGCTGCAGCAGCACCCGCGCCGCCCAGGCGTTCGCCCCGGGGAGCAGATCGTCGAGCACCGGCTTGGCGCGGTCCGGAAGCGCGGGCGCCGCCGGATCGGTCACGACGGCATCGAAGTACCCGCCCCCAATCGAGTCAGCGAAGTCCCGATCGAGCACCTCGACCAGATCCTGGGCGACATCAAGGTAACGCCGCCTGCCGTTATAACCGTAGGCCGCGAGGCAGGCGCCGGCCAGCTGCACCTGGTCCTGTAACAGTCCATACACCCCCGCGCCGCCGCTAGTGTGTCGCACACCGCGCCGGCGCGCGTACGCGCGCCGCAGCAGGGCGTCGAGCGCGCCCAGCGCGCGCTGCGCCGCGGCCGAGTCGCCCACTGCGGGCGCCGCCTCCAAAACCGACCCGATCACGTACGCCTCGCGGTCGGCGAAGACGGTGCCGTCGATCGCGGGGCCCAGCTCGCGTGCCAGGCGCTGCAGCGCGAACCGGGCGGCGTCGCGGTAGCGCGGCGTTCCGGTCAGGGCCCAGCCGACCGCCAGGTTGCGCACGAGCCCCGCCCGCACCAGGCTCGGTGGGTCGTCCCGCGCAATGTCGGCGGTCACGGCCTCCCCCGAGTCGACCATGAAATCGAGCACGGTGCGTGCGGCGTTCAGGTAGCTCGAATCGCCGGTACGCCCGTACGTCGCAAGCAGCAAGCTCACCGCCTGGGTGTGCATGAAGCTCCCCAGAGCGGCGTGCGTGCCGGCCGCGGCCTGGAAGGTGGTGCGCACCGCGGCGACCTGCGACGCCACCGCCGCACGCTGCAGCAAGCCGCGCGCCCGCTCGGCATGCGTCACGGCGAGCTGCCGCACCAGGGCCGCGCGCTGCAGGATGACGCCGCGCTGCTCACGGTAGCTCTTGGCGACTTCAGGGAGGAGCTGCTTCAGGCCCCGTCCGGTGACCGGATCGTCGGCTGGGAAGTAGGTGCCCCCGAAGAACGCAGAGCCGTCCGGGGTCAGAAACGCGGTGACGGGATAGCCCCGCAGGCCGGCGAGCCACTGCACAGCCGCCTCGTAGCGCCGGGCCACGTCGGGCCGCTCATCGCGGTCCACTCGCACCGGCACGAACAACGAGTCGATCATCGCCCCCAGCGTGGGATCGCCGTACACCTCCCGGTCCATGACAGCGCACCAGCGGCATTCGTCGGCGCCGACGTAGAGCAATACCGGTCGGTCGAGCCGTGCGGCGAGCGCGAACGCCTCGCGCCCCCACGGCTGCCAGCTCACGGGCTGGCGCGCTGCCCGTGTGAGGTAGCGCGTGCTCGACTGGGCCATGCGGTTGGTGAGGGGGCCGTGCTCGGAGACGCACGCGAGCGCGGCACACGACAGGAAGACCAGTGAGAGGGTTCGCATCGAGGGCGCCTGAAAGGATACCCTCGCCTTCGGGAGCACGTTCCCCGGGCAAGCCAGCGCTGGCGCGCGCGCCGCCGATTGGGCGATTCCGGACGTGCAACGGCCTGGGCGGTGTCACCGGTGAGATCGGGCGTGCGGTCCCTCCCTCGATCCGAGCGATCCTCTCCCAGGCCATGTGCAGTTTGTGCATTTGTCGAGCGCCCGTCAATGAGGCACGACTGCAACACCCCGCCGCTGCGGCGGGAGTGGTTATAGTTGAGCCATGTCCGACGTCACCCGTATCACCCCGAAACCCAACGGCCCGCTCATCGTCGAGGGGCCCGTCAAGATCGTAACCCAGGACGGCCGGGAGCTGCCCGTGCCCCCCCGCAAGGACGGCCGGCCTGCGGAAGTCGTTGTCCTGTGCCGCTGTGGAGGCTCGGCGACCAAGCCGTTTTGTGACGGAACTCACAAGCGCAACGGCTTCAGCGACGCCGCCCCCGCAGGGCTCGCTCCCACGGTTTAAGCGAGGGGTATTATGTTGTCACCGTCCTGGGCGGGGGGGCCCCGGGGGCGGGGGGCGGGGAGAGCCGCCCGTGCAACCCCGACCGAGCGTCCCCCGGCCCCTTGCCCCTGCCCCCGAACGGAGGAGCGACATGGCGAAGGCTGGCAAAGCCCCGATGGCCGCGGACGAAGGGTACTGCGTGAAGTGCAAGGCGAAGCGGAAGATTTCGAACGCTCAGCAGGTCAAGATGGCGAACGGCCGGCCCGCCTTAAAAGGTGTGTGTCCGGTGTGCGGCACGGGGATGTTCAAGATCCTGCCGCCCAAGTGACCCGCTGATTCGCGCCGACAACCTCGGCCCCCGGTCGCGCCCAGCGGCCGGGGGCTTCTTGTTAGCGCGCGACCCGGCGTGTCCCGTTTCCCTGATAGGCGTAGCGGAACGTAATGCACGCCGTGCCCGCGTCACGGCAGTAATAGGCGAGCAGCTCGAGCTTCGCGTACTTGCCGGGCGGCGTCCGCACGCCGTAGACATGATGCTTCGAGGTGAGCAAGTGGCTGAGCATGCTGTACTCGTACCACTTCCCGACGGCCGGGTTCGTCGTGTCCGGCGCCGAGGCATTGGCGGCGTAGCTGGCCACGGGGAGCTCGACCACCGAGTCGAACGGCACCTGCCCCAGGTCGACGATCCCCCCGCCCGGGGCGGCGATCAAGTGGAACCGGCGGAAGGCCACGTCCCACGGCCCCGCCTCCACGACAGCGTTCCTGCCGAAATCGAAGCGGCGCCACCGGTCGGTGGCGGAGGCGTCCAGCGTGTACGTCGCGGGGCCGACGAGCGAGTCGCCCACGGCGACAGGTGACGCGGCCGACAACGCGAAGGGGGGATATTCGGGCTTGGTGAGGGATCCGATCAGGAGCGATGTGACCAACAGCAGGAACACGCCGCCCATCACGAATACGAGGATGGGGGGGCGAGCGGTGCGGCGGTCGGTCACGGCTCGGCCATGAACGGGTAGCTAAAGCTCCGTGGCGGGATGAAGTTCTCTTTCACCGCGCGCGGGCTCACCCAGCGGATGAGGTTGAGGAGGCTGCCGGCCTTGTCGTTGGTGCCGCTGGCGCGGGCGCCGCCGAACGGCTGCTGTCCGACGACGGCGCCCGTGGGCTTGTCGTTCACGTAGAAGTTCCCGGCGGCGAACCGGAGCGCCCGCTGCGCATCCTCCACGGCACGCCGGTCCTGCGCGAAGATCGCGCCGGTGAGCGCGTAGGGAGAGGTTTGGTCGACGAGCCGGAGGGTCTCCGCCCAGTGGGACTCGGGGTACACGTACAGCGACAGCACGGGGCCGAAGATCTCCTCACACATCGTGCGATAGGTGGGGTCGTCGGTCTGGATGAGCGTCGGCTCGATGAAGTAACCGTCGGTATCGTTGGTGCCGCCTCCGGCGAGGATCTTGACGCCGGGGGCGTGCGTCGCGGCCTCGAGATACTCCTTGATCTTGTCGAACGCCTTCCGGTCGATCACGGCGCCCATAAAGTTCCGGAAGTCGGCCGGATCGCCCGTCTTCACCTCCGCAAGCATCGCGAGCACCCGGTCGCGTACCTTGGGCCACAGCGTGGCCGGCACGTACGCGCGGGAAGCGGCGCTGCACTTTTGTCCCTGGTACTCGTACGCTCCCCGCACGATGGCGGTGGCGAGGGAGTCCGCGTCGGCGCTGGCGTGCGCCAGGATGAAGTCTTTGCCGCCGGTCTCGCCCACGAGCCGAGGGTAGCCAGCGTAGCTCGAGAGGCGCTCGCCTACCCGCTTCCAAAGCGCCTGGAACACCTCCGTCGAGCCCGTGAAATGTATGCCGGCGAGGCTGCGGTCGAGGAGGAGAGTGTCCGAGGTCTGAACCGCGGGGCCGGGCACGAAGTTGATGACCCCCGGAGGCAAGCCGGCCTCTTCGAGCAGCTTGAGGATGAAATAGTTCGAGAAGACCGCGGTCGCCGCAGGCTTCCAGACGACCGTGTTCCCCATGATCGCGGGCGATGTCGGCAGGTTGCCGCCGATCGAGGTGAAGTTGAACGGGGTGATCGCGTATACGAACCCCTCGAGCGGGCGGTAGTCGAGGTAGTTCCATGTGCCGGGCGCGGAGATCGGCTGCTCGGCGTACAGGTGCTCCGCAAAGTGCAGGTTGAAGCGGAAGAAGTCGATCAGCTCGCAGGCGGCATCGATCTCCGCCTGGTGCGCCGTTTTCGACTGGCCCAGCATGGTCGCCGCATTCACGATCGCGCGGTAGCGGGTGGCGAGTAGATCGGCCGCCTTGAGGAAGACCGCGGCGCGCCGCCCGAGCTCCCAGGTAGACCAGTCGTGCCACGCGTCGCCCGCCGCCTTGATCGCCGCCTGCACCTCCGCCGGCCCTGCCTGATGCACCTTGGCGAGCACGTGGTGATGGCAGTGGGGCATCACGGCGTCGACGGTCTTGCCGGTGCGGACCTCCTTGCCGCCGATCACCAGCGGGATCTCCGGTTGGTGGGAGGAGAGATCTTTGAGGGCCTTTTTCAACTCGAGCCGCTCGGACGTGCCGGGGGCGTAGGAGAGCACGGGCTCGTTGACGGGAACCGGTATCCGGTATCTTGGGAGTGGCGTTCATGTCACGAAATCTAATTGCGGATTGCGGATTGCGGATTGCGGAATCCGCCGCGACGCGCCCAATCCGCCATCCACAATCCGAAATCCGAAATCCGAAATCCGAAATCCGCAATCCGCAATCCGCAATATGATCCACCCCGCCACCCGCATCGGCCACGTACATCTGACCGTAGCCGATCTCGACCGCGCGCTTGCGTTCTATCGGGAGGTGCTCGGCTTCGAAGTCACGACGCGCTATGGGGCTGATGCCGTGTTCCTCTCAGCCGGCGGTTATCATCACCACATCGGCCTCAACACCTGGGCAGGCCGGGGAGCCCCGGCTCCCGCTGCCGGCACCACCGGTTTGTACCACTTCGCCGTCCTGTTCCCCGATCGGCAGGCTCTCGCGGCGGCCGTGCGACGAGTGATCGACGCCGGAATCCCGCTCGAAGGGGCGGCCGACCACGGCGTCAGCGAAGCCGTGTATCTACGCGACCCCGACGGCAACGGTGTCGAGCTGTACCGCGACCGTCCGGAAAGCGAATGGCCGCGTGCACCTGACGGAACGCTCGTCATGTACACCCGGCCACTCGACCTCGAGGCGCTAGTGGCCGCGCAGTAGCTCGGGCGACACGGTTGCGGCCACGATCGGCTGAACCGGCAGCCGCTTCTCCCAGCGCGGCAGCATGTCCGGCAGGTTCGCCAGCTCGAAGGCCGAGACCGCCATCACGCTGGACGCCTGCATCAGGTCTGCCGCGATCGCCTTGTCGTACGTATCCGACTGGGAGTGATGGGTGTGGTTATAGCCGCGAGTGATCTGGTTGAAGTTGAACCCCGGCACTCCGTAAGGGATGAACGACAGGTGGTCCGTGCCCCCCTTGACGGCGTCGTTGATGGTGTCTGCGTTCAGGCGGTGGACCGGGGCCAGCAGCATGCGCCATAGCGCGTATGACTCGAGGTGGCCTTGGAGCGCCATCCCGGTGATCGCTCCCGCGCCGTTGTCGAGCACGATCACCGCCTGGATGGAGTCCGCGTCCGGGGCGTGCGCCTCGGCGTACTTGCGCGACCCCATGAGGCCCTGCTCCTCCCCCGTGAAGAGAATGAAGCGGATCGTGCGCTTGGGCTTGAGCCCCGACTGCGCGATGATTCGGGCCGCCTCGAGGGTGGCCATGGAGCCGGTGCCGTTGTCGGTCGCGCCCGTCCCCAGGTCCCAGGAGTCGAGGTGCGCGCCCACGATCACGACCTGCCCCGGGTGCGCGCTGCCCCTGATCTCGGCGACCGTGTTCCACTGCGGTACCGAGTCCTTCATGCTCAGCGTGTTCTGGATGTTCGCCTCGAGGCGCGGTGTCACGCCCGCCCCGAGCAGCCGGTCGAGCAGCGCGTAGTCCTCGTGCGCCACGACCACCTGAGGGAGCGGCAGCACCCGGGTCGGCGAGCCGCTCATGTTCAGCAGGTCTTGCTCCTTGCCGCCATCGAGCAGGATCCCCAACGCCCCGGAATTCCGCAACACAAACGGCTGGTCGGTGTTGAACTGCGTGAGCCGCGCCCGTGCGGCGGAATCGAGGCGCTGCCCGCCGCCGAACAAGCCCCGGAACGCCGCCCGCTGCCGCTCGGAGTCGGCGGCGGCCATGGGCGGGCCGTCGTTGTTCCACACGAAGGAAGGCGCGCGCAGCATGACCCACGCGCCCTTCACTTTCCCCTTGTTGGCGTCGAGACTCTCGGGCGTGCTGGCATCGATGCGCACGACCGGCCCGTTCACTGTCTTGCCGCTGGTGCCGGGCGCCCAGGCCCAGCTCGGGCCCGCGCGTCCAGGTGCCGCCGAAATTCCATTGCTCGAGGCGGGCGTCGAGCCCGTACTCTTTGAACCGGGCCATCGTCCAGTCGTTGGCGGCGCGGGCGGCGGGTGAGCCGGTCAGGCGCGGCCCGATCACGTCGGTGAGGTACTGCAGGTTCGGCATCACCTGCGAGTGAGTCAGCCCCTGGTCGATGAGAGCGCCGGCACCGCTCGTGTCAACGGTGGGCGTCTGGCTGGCGAGCGGTCGGTGCAGCGGAGCGAGGGGGGCGAGCGCGGCGAGCAGGACGCTTGCCGCAGTGGGACGGAAGCCGTTCACGGGAGCAGCCCTCACAGGAAGTGCGTGTTCTCTACGTTACGCGCGGCAGGCTCAACCCGTTAGGCCGCGGACGGCTCCCCCGACCGGCGAGCGTCCGCCGAGCGTTGCGGCGGGACGGGGAGGTTCACCGTGACGGTCGTCCCGCCACCCGGCCGGGACTCCACCTGGATACTGCCCGCGAACATGGTGCGCACGACGCTCTGCACCACGACGAGACCCATCCCGCTCCCCTCCCCAAACTCTTTGGTGGTGAACCCCGGCTCGAAGATGCGTTCGAGGTCTTCGGCGCGGATCCCCGCGCCCTCGTCGCGCACGGTGAGCCGCAGCGATGCGCCCACCTGCTCGAGACCCACCCGGATCGGCGCGGGCCGGCCGGCGCTCGCATCGGCGGCGTTGCGGACCAAGTTCACCAGCATGTCGTAGAGCGCGTTGGGATCGCCCTTGAGATAGACCTCGTCGAGCGTGGAATCGAACTCCAGGGGGAGCTTCTTATCCCGGAGCACGCGGCTCTCGAGCGTGCAGCAGGAGCGGACCACGCGCACGGCGTCGAACCGCTCCGAGCGCGCCAGCGTGCCGCGGGCGCGGTCCTTGATGGCGCGCAGGAAGTTGATGCCCCGGTCGATGTCGTCGACCACCTGACCGAGCTCGTCGAGCATCTCGAGCCGCCGCGCGGCGGCGACTTCGGTCCAGCGGCCGAGCGCTTCCATGGCGAGCTGGAGGCCGGCCCGGGCCGCGGTCAGCGGGTTCGAGACTTCGTGGGCGATAATCCCCGGCAGGGTGGCGAGGTCCTGCAGCGGATCGAGGTGCTTGGCGAAGGGGGTGGCGGGTACCTCGCGTCGGTCCAGCAGGCCGAGGCAGAGCCCGGCGAGCTCGAGGGTGAGGCGCTCACGGCTGCGGCGCTCCCGCCCTTCGGGCGGGGGGGCCGGCGGGCGGGAGCGCAGTGGCGCGACGACCCAATGCCCCTCGCCGGCGCGCGCGCCGACGAAGCGGCTGCCTTGCACGATGTGGATGCCCCAGCGCCGCAGCGTGGCGTCGACGTCGAGCTTGCTGTCATGGTAGCCGGGGGTGGGGTCACTCGAGACTTGAGGCTCGAGCTCGGCGCCGGCTGACACCTCCCACACGGTGACGGGCCGGCCGCCGAGCGCCATGCTGGCCTGCCGCAGAATCTCGCGTCTGCCCTCCACGAAAGTCTCTGGTCCGCTCACCGAGGCTCCATAGGGGCGCACGGAAGCGCCGCGGCGGTCGACACGTGCGGCCCGCGCCGGTCACGACCGTACATCCAGCTGCAATGGGGGGCGCGCACTACATATGCGATATCTGGTCGGTGGCGTCAAGCAACGCGCAGCGCGGCCGGGTAGCGTCGGCGCAACAGGCTGCGCCGTCGGCTCCACCCCTTTGGCAGGTTTTCGCTGGCTGACGTATTCTTCCTTTATGTTACGCCGTCTACTACCGATGAGGAACACCGGCTGATGGGCCGCGACGCCCATCCTCCCGCGGCGGCTCGGACGGAGCCGGTCCAGCGGGCCGCGATCGAGGGCCCGCGCGAGCGCGAGCGCATCCGCACGCTCGTGGTCCCCGACCACGACGACCTCGCCGCGCTCCTCGCGGAGCGCATCGTCGAGACCATCCGGCGCGAGGTGGCCGCGAAAGGCCGCTGCGTCCTCGGACTCGCCACCGGCAGCACGCCCCTCGGCATCTACCGCGAGCTAATCCGGCGGCACCAGGCCGGGGAGCTGGACTGCTCGGCCGTCGTCACGTTCAACCTCGATGAGTACTACCCGATGCCGCCCGACAGCCCGCACAGCTACCGGCGGTACATGTGGGAGAACCTGTTCGCCCACGTGAACATCAAGCCGGAGAACGTGCACATCCCCGACGGCAGCACGCCGCGCGAGCGCGTGGCCGAGCACTGCGCGACGTACGAGCGCGCGATCGTCGAGGCGGGCGGGATCGACTTCCAGATCCTGGGGATCGGCAAGAGCGGGCACATCGGCTTCAACGAGCCCGGCTCGTCGGCGGACTCGCGCACGCGGCTCGTGACGCTCGACACCGTCACGCGGCGGGACGCGGCGGCGGACTTCTTCGGCGAAGATAACGTCCCGCGCGAAGCGATCACGATGGGCGTGGCCACGATCGTCCAGGCCCGCGAAATGGCCCTCATCGCCACCGGCGAGCACAAGGCCGAGATCGTGCGGCGCGCGGTCGAAGGCGAGGCGTCGGCCGACGTCGCCGCCACCTTCCTGCAGGGACACCCCAACGCGGCGGCCTATCTCGACCTGGCCGCGGCGGCGGACCTCACGCGGATCAAGACCCCCTGGCTCCTCGAGCCCGTCGAGTGGACGCCGGCCATGACCGAGCGCGCCGTCGTGTGGCTCGCCGAGCAGGCAGGCAAGGCGGTGCTGAAGCTCACGGCGCGAGACTACTCCGAGAACCATCTGAGCCCGCTGCTCGCCAAGCACGGCGCGCCGGGGCCGGTCAACGGGCTGGTGTTCAACCGGCTGCGGGACAAGGTCCGCGGGCGCCGCAAGCTGCCCTCGCGTCAACGTATCCTCGTCTTCTCGCCGCACCCGGACGACGACGTGATCTCGATGGGCGGGATCCTGCGCAAGCTGTGGGAGAACGAGAACGCGATCCTCGTCGCCTACATGACGAGCGGCAACATCGCCGTGTTTGACCACGATGTGCAGCGTCAGCTCGACTTCGTCGAACGGGCCGCCGACACGCTGGGCATCGACCGCGCGGCGGTGCGACGCGTGCGCGATCAGGTGGAGGCGAGCTTCGAGCGCAAGGGACCCGGCGGGATCGACCTGCCCGTGGTCCAAGAGCTGAAGCGAATGATCCGGGAGTCGGAAGCGATCTCGGCCCTCGAGTCGGTGGGCCTCCCGCGCGGGGCGGCGCGGTTCCTCAACCTGCCTTTCTACCGGACGGGCGAGGTCCAGAAGCGCCCGATCGGACCGGAGGACGTCGCGCTAGTGCGCGCCCTGCTCGAGGAAGTGCGTCCCGACCTCGTGTTCGTCGCGGGCGACCTGTCCGATCCGCACGGCACGCACCGCATGTGCAAAGCGGCCGTGGAGCGGGCCCTCGAGGGCTATCCCGCCTCGCGGCCGCAGGTCTGGCTGTACCGCGGCGCCTGGCAGGAGTGGCCCATCACCGACGCGGACGTGCTGGTGCCGCTGTCGCAGGACGAGCTGCGGGCCAAGATCTTCGCCATCTTCAAGCACCAATCCCAGAAGGACACCGCGCCGTTCCCCGGCGGTCACGACGATCGCGAGTTCTGGCAGCGGGTCGAGGCCCGCAACATCGAAACGGCGGCGCGGGCGGACCGCCTGGGCCTGCCCGAGTATTTCGCCATGGAGGCGTACGTGGTGGATCGTGACGGCCCCGCGGGACGCTGAAGCCCGCGCCGCCTCGCGGCGTCTCCTAGCAACGAGCGAGCGGGAGCTGCAGCGGATCGTGCTCGACATGCACGACGGGCCGGTGCAGGACATCTTCGCGGCCCTGTCCCAGCTCCAGGTGCTCGACCGCTCGCTCGCCGGAGATGCCACGGCGCAGCAGCGGGCCGGGCAGGCGGTGAAGCTGCTGGAACGCGCTCTCGGCGAGATCATCGAAGGGCTCGCCGTACAGCACGAGACCCTCACCGACCAGGCGATCGAGCTCGACCTGCCGGCCGACCTCGGTGACTGCGCCCTGCCGACCAAGATCGCGATCTACCGCATCCTCCAGGAGGCCCTGGCCAACGGCCACCGGCATTCCGGAGCGGCGCGGCAGCGCCTGACCGTCGAGCGGCGCGGCAGCTCCCTCGCCCTGATCGTCTCGGACGACGGCAAGGGGTTCGATCCCCAACGGGTGCTGGCGAGCGAGGAGGACGTAGGGGTGGAGGGCGGGCACTTCGGGCTGCGGGGAATTCAGGATCGCGTCGAGATGCTGGGCGGCACCTTCGCGGTCGACAGCGCGCCCGGTCGCGGGACGTCGCTGACGGTCACCCTGCCGGCCGAGTGAATCGCGCGACATGATCCGGGTGTTGCTGGCGGACGACCATGCGATCGTCCTTGAGGGGCTTCGGGCCCTGCTCGAGGGCGAGCCTGATATGAAGGTGGCCGCGTGGACCACGGACGGCACCGAGGTCGTGAAGCTGGTACAACAGCACAAGCCCGACGTGGTAGTGCTCGACCTCGAGCTGACGAGCATCAAGGGCACCGAGGTGATCACCGCGCTGCGGCACCGCCCCGCCGCGCCCAAGGTGCTGGTCCTGACTGCTTACAACGACGGCGAGTCGCTCCGGTCAGCGCTCGACGCCGGCGCGGACGGGCTCGCCCTCAAAACCGAACCCCCGCAACAGACGCTCACCGCAATCCGGCAGGTCCACGGGGGCCAGCTGGTCTTCCCGCAGGCGGCGCGTCGCTGGATCGAAGGCCGGGGCGCCGGTACCCCGGGAGACTTGACGCCGCGGGAGCGCGAGGTCTGGAGCCTCGTCGCCGGGGGACTCACCAACCCGCAGATCGCCGAGCGCCTCGGCCTCTCGGACAACACGGTCAAGTTCCACGTGCAGCATCTGTTTTCGAAGTTGGGCGTCAAGAACCGCACCGAGGCGGCCCTCAAGTATGCGCACGGCTCCGCTCCCCCCGGCCCCCTGCGATAGGCCACAAAGCGGGCGCGCTCCTCGCGTTGAGGGAGGCTACTTCACCGTGAACCGCACACTGTCCACAACGGGCGGTTTCAGGGGAACGTGCTTCCAATCGGCGACCACGGCGATCACCCGGTGGGGACCGGGCTTCAGAGAATCGAGCACAAACTCGGTCTGACCCCGGCCCAGGTGGAGTATCCCGGTCACGCCGCGCGGGATCGTGTCGTTGAGGGACGTCACGTCGTGATCCACAAACAGGTGATGGTGCCCCGTGCCAGGTCGCTCATCCGTAGCGGGAACGATCTCCACGCCGGTCACTTGAAGCGTGACTTTCACCGGCCCGCTGACGGTGGCGCCGTTGGCCGGCGCCGTAATCTTCACCTTCGCAGGCTTGGGCGTCTGGGACTGCGCAGCGCACGGCACGCATGCTACGGCGCCGAGCATCAGGGCCAGCTTCGCGGTTCTCACTTTGCCTCCACCTCCGGTTGGGCGTAAACACCTTCCGTCGAGAGTAAGGGACATCCCTGAGCCAGTCCAGTCAAGACCGCGAGCCAGTACAGTCAAGACCGCAGGCGCACCGCCCAGAGGACGGCGCACAGGCGCGCCGACGCGTCATGGCTATGTCCTGCGACCCAAAGAGTGCCGCCTTCTTCCTCCGAGACCGCGGCGGCGGAGCTGTGCTCGCCCCCCAGGGTGCCCAGGTCCACCATCGTCCCGTCCGGCGTCCGGAGAAACGCGTGGGTGACGGGAAGACCCCGGCGATCGGCTTGCCCAGTCTGGCTCACTCCCACGATGCAGCCGAGATCGTTGATGTCGCTGGCACAACTCGTCCGTCCGCCGAGCGTTCCCAAATCGACGATGCCGGCCGGCTCGCTCCATAGGAACGCGTGACCGCAACCACCCACGACCTCGCTCCGGTTGTTGATTCCCAGCGCCATGCTCGCGGCTCCCCCGAGAGTGCCGAGATCCCGCATCCCGCCCGTGGCCGTCCAGAGAAAGGCGTGAGGCTGGCCAACGGTCGTCTCGGAAAAGCCCACGACCTCGCCCAGGTCGTTCACATCGTGCGCGATGCTGGTCGCCCCGCCCAGAGTGCCGAGGTCGAGCATCCTGCCGGGCTCGGCGATGAAGAAGGCGTGCTTGGTGAGCGCCCCTCCTCCTCCGATCCGGCCGTGCCCCGCGACCTGTCCCCGCCGGTTCACCGCCAGCGCTTCGCTTTCGTTCCCGCCAAGCGTGCCGAGATCGAAGCTCGTGCCCTCGGACAGCAGGTAGGCGTGAAACGCGGCAAAACCGGTATCACCGCCGCCCACGATGTCGCCCAGCTCGTTGATGTCGTTCGCCGAGCTGTTCACGCCCGTTGAGGGGCGCAGGTCGACGATCCCTGAGCCCTCTTTCCACAGGAACGCCCGGCTCCGCCCCAAGCTGTCCCGGCTCGTGCCCACGACGTGGCCGCGCCGGTTCACTGCCTTCGCCTGGCTGACCGCGCCGCCCAGCGTGCCCAGCTCCCAAATGGACGCATCGGTTGACGCGGCCACCGGGGAGCGGTGGGACGCGCTCACACGGCGGGCCTGCGGCCGAGCTGCGTGCTGGCCCACATTCCCGCCTGCACCGCCGTCTCGGCGCTGGGTCCCTCGAATCGCTGGACCAGGATGCTGGCGCGACCATTCCGGCTGACGGCGACCATGTGCAGGATCGACGCCTCGCCCTCGACCGGAGTGTACTTCAGTCGCAGCTGGGCCCCGCCGGCTTCACCCGCGGAGCCCAGCGGAATCGCGGGCCGGGCGCGGGCGTTGTAATCGTCCACCCAGGCCTGGAGCACATCCATCGCGTCCTTCTGGCGTCCCGGCTCCGCCATCGTGAGCCCCTTTCTCGGTCAGGCTGCTGACGAATCTTGGTGACGTCCCCGATGCGCGGCTGAAGCCGCGACTCGGCCCCTTCCGCTGAAGCGGAGGAGCCACGCCCGTTTACGGGCAGAGGCCGAGCCGCGAGTTCACTCGCGCACTCCGCGGCCGAGGGCTGCAATCCCTTTTTCAGCGCCCAGCTATGGATCCGGTTCCCTGCTCGCTGTCCGGAGCTGATCCAGAATCAGGTCACCCTGCCCGGTTTCGAGCAGCCGGTAGTGCGGCTGACCCGCGATGTCGCGACCGACGAACTGGGCGCAGTAGGCGGGGAGCCAGGCAGGATAATGCCCGGGTGTGCCCCACCCGCTCGTGTCGAACGCCGTTCGCCCGTCCGTAACGCGCAGCAGGGCGAGGGCACAGTCTTGGGCGGCGCGCAACGCTTCCGGCGCGAAGGCCGCCGTGGCAAAGAGGATCCCGACCTCGCCACCCGCTTCCGTGACGTGCTCTCTGAAGGATTCGATCTCGGGGCGCCCGATGAGCGCCTCCTGTCGCCGACAACCGATGAGCGCCAGGCGCTGCCAGTCGGCTCGGCTCACTACGCCTTTGAGTTCAAGGAGATAGCCGGGCTCGGCGTGTACCTGCGTCGAGCGCCGATGGACGCTCAAGGCCGACACCTCGAGGCCGACTTTCCGCAGCTCGCGCATCACGAGGATCTCGAAATACTCGGGCGTGAGCGCTGGGAGTTCGAGCATCCGGTAGACTAGACCGACCGCACCGGTACCGCCACCCCCTCGCGAATTCAGGGCGATGCGTGCTTGACGGGGGTTGCGCCCCCCGAATCCTGTCCCTATATCATCCGGGCAGTCGGCTCGAAAGCTTCGCGCACCCACCTCTATCTCGAGCGCGGAGGGGACTGTATGCAGGTCGGTCGACGTGATTTCTTGCGGCTCACCGCCAGCGCCGGCGCGGGAACGGCGATCGGCGGCCTGGTCGGGCTGGGCGTGACATTGGCGCCGGCGGAAGCGCGAGCGCAAGCGCTGCGCATCAAAGACGCCAAGACCACGCCAAGCATTTGCCCGTTCTGTTCCGTCGGGTGCGCGACCCTCATCCACACCGTCGACGGCAAGATCGTGAACATCGAAGGCGATCCCCGCAGCCCGCACAACGAAGGCACCCTCTGCCCCAAGGGTGCGGCGATCTACCAGCTCCACATGAACCCGAACCGCGCCACCAAAGTCCTGCACCGCAAGCCCGGCGCCAAGGATTGGGACGTCGTGGAGCTCGAGTGGGCCATGGACCGCGTGGCCGAGCTGATCAAGAAGACGCGCGACGACACGTTCATCGAGAAGCTCCCCAACGGGAAGCTCGTGAACATGAGCCCCGCAGTGTTCGCGCTTGGTGGCGCGACGCTGGACAACGAGTTCAACCACGTGTGCCAGAAGTTCTGGCGCGGGTTGGGGGTCGTCGCCATCGAGAATCAGGCCAGGATATGACACAGCTCTAGCGTCCCCGGTCTGGGGACACGGTTCGGTCGCGGCGCGGCGACGCTGTATCCGCGCAACCTCGAGCACACCGACTGCTTCGTGGTCATGGGGTCGAACATGGCGGAGTGCCACCCAGTGGCGTTCCGCTGGCCCATGAAGGCGAAGCTGAACGGCGCGAAGCTCGTCCACGTCGACCCCCGCTTCACCCGCACCAGTGCCATGGCAGACCTGCACGTGCAGATCCGCGCGGGCTCGGACATCGCATTCCTCGGTGGACTGATCAATTACGTCATCAACAGCAAGCGGTGGAACACGGACCCCTTTTTCAGGGAGTTCGCGGTCAACTACACCAACGCCGCGACGATCATCAACGAGGACTTCAAGGACACCGAGGAGTTGGACGGCGTGTTCTCAGGGTTGGTGAAATTCTCGGAGCCACCGTTCTGGCCGTACAACGGGCTCGAGGGTCGCTACGACAACGCCACCTGGGCGTACAAGCGCGGGCCCAAGCCCCCCGGACCGGCCACGAAGGACCTGATCGCCAAGCGCGCCGGCCCGCCGTTCGACGACCTGGTGCGGTCGCTCAAACCGGGGCCGGCCGAGAAGGACCCGACGCTCCAGAATCCGCATTGCGTGTTCCAGATCCTGAAGCGGCACTTCAGCCGCTACACGCCCGAGATGGTAGAGCAGGTGTGCGGCTCGCCCAAAGAGAAGTTCACCAGGGTCGCCGAGCTGCTGCTCGAGAATTCGGGTCGCGACCGGACCAGCGCGTTCGCGTACGCGGTGGCGTGGACGCAGCACACCTACGGCGTCCAGATGATCAGCTGCTGCGCGCTGCTGCAGCTCTTGCTGGGCAACATCGGCCGGCCCGGTGCCGGTGTGATGGCGCTGCGCGGCCACGCGGCGATCCAGGGCTCGACCGATGTGCCGACGCTGTACCACAGCATCCACGGCTACATGAACGCGCCGTCGGCGCTGCGGCCGCACGAGACGCTGCGGGACTACATGGCGGCCGAGACCAGCCCCACGAGCTATTACGGCAACACGCCGAAGTTCCTCGTCTCGTACTTGAAGTCGATGTACGGCGCGGCGGCGACCACCGAGAACGACTTCGGCTACGACTGGCACCCGAAAATTCTGGGCGATCACTCGCACATCGCCATGTTCGCCGCCATGGCCGAGGGCAAGGTCAAAGGGATGTGCTGCGTCGGGCAGAATCCGGCCACTTCGCTCAACGGAGGAGCGACCCGGCGGGCGCTGCGGCAGCTCGACTGGCTGGTGGTCAAGGACAACTGGCTCACGGAGACGGCCACGCATTGGTATCTGGGCCCCGAGGTGAAAAGCGGCGAAGTGAAGATCGAGGACATCAAGACCGAGATCTTCTTTTTCCCGTCCACCCAGATCGCCGAGTACGACGGCAGCTTCACGAACACGCAGCGGATGCTGCAATGGCATTCTTTCGCTGCGAAGGCGCCGGGGGACTGCCGCACCGACAGCTGGTTCTACCACAACCTGGCGAAGCGGCTCAAGAAGGCGTACGCCGGCTCGAAGGTGCCGCGTGACCAGGGCTGGAACAACGTCGCGTGGGACTTCGATCCCGATCCGGGGGAGGAGCCGCTCTACCCCGGCGAGATCAGTGCGCGTAAAGTGCTGCGGGAGATCAACGGCTATCAGACGGCCGATCCGAAGCTGCATCTCAAAGGCTTCGCCGAGTTGAAAGATGACGGGTCGACGACGTGCGCGTCGTGGATCTACTGCGGTTGCTACCCGGCGTGGGATCAGAACCTCACCGCACGGCGCGAGCCCGATCCACCGGGGGTGCCGGGCGCGCACCTGAAGTGGGGTTGGGCCTGGCCGGCCAACCGGCGCGTCATGTACAACCGCGCGTCCGCCGACCTGAAGGGCAACCCCTGGAGCGAGCGCAAACGCTGGATCTGGTGGGATGCGAGCTTCGTGAACCCACCCGATCCGAAGACCGGGAAGCCGGTGCCGAAGGGAAAGTGGGTCGGCTACGACGTGCCCGACTTCGGCGCGACCAAGGCGCCCGACGCGCAACCCAAGCCGGACGGCATCGGCCTCGACGCCCTGTCCGGCAGCCAGCCGTTCATCATGCGAGCCGACGGCAGAGGCTGGCTGTTCGTGCCCGCCGGCCTCGTGGACGGCCCGCTGCCGACGCACTACGAGCCGCACGAGTCGCCGATCCACAACCCGCTGTACAAGCAACAGACCAGTCCGGTGCACAAGGTCTGGGCGCCGGGCAAGCCCTACAACCAGCTCGCGGTGGTAGGCGATCCGAAGTTCCCATACGTCATCAGCACGTACCGCCTCACCGAGCACTACTTGGCGGGTGCCATGAGCCGCTGGCTGCCGTGGCTCGCCGAGCTCCAGCCCGAGCTGTTCATCGAGCTCGGCAAGGGGCTCGCGCAAGAGAAAGGGATCAAGAACCTCGATTGGGTCGTCGTCTCGAGCCCGCGCGGCCACATCCGCGCGAAGGCGCTCGTCACCGATCGCATCGGCGTGATGAACGTCGGCGGCAAGCACATCCACCACGTCGGCATGCCCTGGCACTGGGGCTGGATGGGGCTCTCCACCGGCGATGTCGTCAACGACCTGACCGCCTGGGTGGGAGATCCCAACGTGTCGATCCACGAGGGCAAGGCGTTCGTCTGCAACGTGGAGAAGGCGTGATATGGCCGAGGCCATGGGGTTCTTCACCGACACCACGGTTTGCATCGGCTGCAAAGCGTGCGAGGTCGCCTGCAAGGAATGGAATCAGCTCCCGGCCGAGAACGGGGGCGTCGGGACGCTGAGCGGCGACAGCTACGACAACACCCGGCGCCTCGACGGCATCCACTGGCGCCACGTCCGATTCATCGAGCAGTTCAAGGGTCCGTACGACGGCCGCTGGCTGATGATGAGCGACGTGTGCAAGCACTGCGTCCAGGCGGGCTGCCTGGAAGTGTGTCCCACCGGTGCCATCATCCGCACCGAGTTCGACACGGTCGTGATCCAGTCCGACGTGTGCAACGGCTGCCGGGCGTGCATCGCCGCCTGTCCGTTCGGCGTCATCGACATCAACCCGGTTTCGGGCACGGCGCAGAAGTGCACCCTCTGTTATGACCGTCTCAAGGTGGGCCTCGAGCCTGCGTGCTCCAAAGCCTGTCCGACCGACTCGATCCAATTCGGGCCGATTACCGAGCTGCGGCAGCGGGCGCAGAAACGGGTCGAGCAACTCCGCGCCCAGGGCACCAAAGCCGACCTGTACGGCGCCGACCCCAACGGCGCGCTCGGCGGGCTCAACTCGTTCTACCTGCTCGTGGACAAGCCGGAGGTGTACGGCCTGCCCCTGAAACCACAACTGCCGACGCGCAACCTGAGCAAGAGCGCCAGTTTCTCCGTGGCGAGCGCGGCGGTCCTGGGAGTGCTCGCGCTCGTGGGCCTGCGCAAGCACCGCATGGACGACATGGGCGGTCCGGGCGGAGGAGGGGGGGGCCAAAACTGATGTCCGACACCTTCTTCAGCGGTGCGCCGCACTGGACGTGGTTCATCATCCCCTACTTCTACGTCGGTGGGCTCGCGGGGGGCGCGTACTTCCTGGCGGCCATCCTGGAGTGGTTCGGTAAGCCGGAGGACCGCCCCGTGGTGCGCGCTGGGTATGACGTCGCCGCAGTCGGGGCGATTCTCTCCGGCCTGCTCCTGACGGTCGATCTGGGACAGCCGCTGCGGTTTTGGCACATGCTGTTCCAGTCGGAACACTTCCCGGCCGTCATCTTCAAAGCGTGGTCGCCCATCTCCTTCGGGGCGTGGGCGATTCTTCTGTTCGGGCTGTTCTCGGTGCTCTCCGCGCTCGGGGCCAGGGCCGAGGAGGGACGGCTCCGCAACGCAGCGCTCCGCGCCGTTGGCGGCGTCGTGCGCGGCGGGCTCGCCAAGCTCGTCTCCGGCGTGGGCGGTATCCTTGGCTTCTTCGTCGCCGGCTACACCGGGGTGCTGCTCTCGGTCACGAATCGTCCCATCTGGGCGGACAGCCCCTGGCTGGGCGCGCTGTTCCTCGTCTCTGGCGCCTCGACCGGCGCGGCCATGCTGATCCTCCTGGCGCCGGGACGGGGGGCCGCACAACGTTCGCTCGAGTGGCTGTCGTCGTTCGACTCGAGGGCGCTCGTGCTCGAGCTTCTGGTGCTCGCCCTCTTCCTCATCTCCCTCGGCTCGATCATCCGCGTGTGGCTGAGCTTCTGGGGGCTGGTGCTGCTCGTGGGCGTGGTCGGCGCAGGGATTCTCGCTCCGCTGCGGTTGCACGCGAAGCCGGCGCAGGCCGCCAGGCTCGTGCTGCTCGGCGGCTTCCTGCTGCGGCTCGCCACCATGCTCGCCTCCGAGGGAATCGACCGCTACCGCGTGGCGGCTGGGATGTAGCATGTTTACAAGACGTCGACATCGCGGGTGGCTGGGGCTGACCTTGGTCTGCCTGGTGGGTTGTGCGAGCCCCGAGGCCTCGCGCGTGCGGGGGGGCGGGCCCGGCGCCGATCTGGGCAACCACGACGCCGTCACCGAATTGCACCAGGGCGCGCGGATGTATTATCGGACGCCCTGCCGCACCGCGAAGGTGAAATGCTCTGGCCCCATGCCCGCCTTCGGCGCCCCAGGAACGTAGAGCTGCAAACGCTGGTGGCCGACGCCCGGCGCGAACGCCCCGAGTCCGAGGCGTGGCTCGGGCTGTTGGAGTCTGCTTTGGGCGAGAGCGAAGCCGGCGACGTGTGGGAAGCCGCCGTGCCCCAAGTGGCGGCGGATCGCCCCGTCAAGGCGCCGCTGTTGTTTCGAGCGAACCTTACGCTCGACGCGCGGGCGGCCCAAGGATGGGTGCGTCGGGTGCTCCAAGTCGCCGCCCGAGTAAAGCCACGGAGCGTCGACGGTGTCGCGCTGCTCGAGGCTGCGGTGTGCCAGGACGACGCTCGCATCGACGCGCTCGCCGGGGCGGCCGGCGCCGAGCCGCAGGCCCTGCGCGTGCTCGCCCAGCTGGCGGCACTGCCGCTGCTGCAGGCGTGCGGGCGCGCGCTGACGCGTCACCTGCCGGGCACGTGGTGGGAGGGCTACTGCCCGCTGTGCGGCGCCTGGCCGGTGGTGGCGGAGTACACCGGGCTCGAGCGCAAGCGCCAGCTGCGCTGCGGTCGTTGCGGCACGGGGTGGGCGATCCCCATGCTGCGCTGCGTTTTCTGCGACGAAACCGACCACGAGAAGCTCGGGTATCTCACGCCCGAGAGTGATGAGCAGATGCGCAAGATCGAAGTCTGCCACACGTGCAAGGGGTACCTGAAGGGGCTCACCACGGTGCGGCCACTCGCCGCAGGGGCGATCCTCCTGGACGACCTCAAGACGGTCCCGCTAGACGTCGCGGCCCTGGAGCGAGGTTATCAGCGTCCCGAACGGCCGGGGTACGCGCTGGAGGCCCGGATCGAGGCTGGTGGAGGATGGTGGAGGTGGCGACCGACGTGACCGACGGTCCCGAGACCCGCCCGGGCCAAGTTTGCCGCGAGCTGCTCGCCGCCCTCGACGCCTCCGAGGGGAGACGCCGGCGCCGCAAGCGCGACACGACCCCCGACGCGATCGGCCTGACGATCAAGCGAGACCTCCTCGAACGGGCCATCGCGGCCGACCCCGCGCCGGACCAGTTCGAGGCCTGGTTGCACGAGCAATGTCTGGCCGCAGGCGGAGCCGAGGGCGGCGTACGGGCGATGGCGCTCTCGATCTTCGAGGAATGGCGCCTGGCGCAGGAAGCTGATTCGTTCCGAGACTGGCTGTCCCGCGGAGCGCCGTCGGACGACGCGTTGCGTGAGCCGGCGCCGGACGGTGACCGGACCAGCACACGCCCGTCAAACACGAGTCGTTAACCAGGGGGCACCATGCACGCCGGTGTGCGTATGCGAGTGGCGGTTACGAGCGGCACCTTTGTCACGCTCCTAGCCTGCGGGGGCGGTGCCCGCGGGCGGGCAGCATATCCTGCCGGCCCACCGCCGGAGGTCGTGAAGCAGCTGCAGGTGCCCGAGAACACGTACCGCATCATCTACTCTCCGCCGGTGAACCTGGCGAAGCCCCCCGATACCACGTCGCACGGCCGCAAGCCGGGGAGCTAGCGCTCCGACGGTGGCTGGCATCGAGATCCGGAGCTTAAGAAAACAGTTTGGTGATCTTCACGCGGTCGATGGCGTAGACCTCTCGATCCGCGACGGGGAGTTCCTGGTCCTGCTCGGCTCCTCGGGGTCCGGGAAGACCACCCTGCTGCGCATGATCGCGGGGCTCGAGCGACCGACGGCGGGCGAGATTTACATCGGGGGCGAGCGCGTGGACGGTGACGTGCCGCCCCGGGCTCGTGGTATCGCGATGGTGTTCCAGAGCTACGCGCTCTATCCGCACCGGACCGTCTTCCAGAACATCGCGTTCCCGCTCGAAGCGGTCCGGACGCCCCGGAAGCAGATTGAGGAGAAGGTGCGCTGGGCGGCCGACATGTTCAGCATCACCCGCTACCTCGACCGCTACCCGCGCCAGCTGTCCGGCGGGGAGCGCCAGCGCGTGGCCCTGTGCCGCGCCCTGGTGCGCGACCCCAAGGTGTTTCTGCTCGACGAGCCCCTGGCCAACCTCGACGCGAAGCTGCGTAATACCGCCCGGGACGATCTCAAGCGGTTCCAGCGGCGCATCCAGACGACCACGGTGTACGTGACGCACGACCAGGTCGAAGCGATGGGGCTGGGCGACCGGATCGTGGTGATGGAGCACGGCAAGGTGCGCCAGGTGGGGACGCCACAAGAGGTGTACGAGGATCCTGTCGACACCTTCGTGGCGACGTTCGTCGGGCAGCCGCCCATGAACCTGGTCGACCTGCGCGACCCCTCGCTTCCTGCCGGCACGCTGCTCGGTTTCCGACCCGAGCACCTGCTCCCGCGCAGCGTCTTCGGCCCGGGCGAGGACCTGCGGACGTTGCCCTTCTCCGTGCGGCGGGTGGAGTACCTGGGATCGGATCGCTACGTGTACGGCTCCGTGCTGGAGAGCGCCGCGCCCGATGCCACGGTCATCGCGAAGCTGCCGGCGAACATCGCGCTGGCCATCCCGGAAGGCGAGACGCACGAGTTCGCCGTGCCGCGCCGGCAGCTGCGCTACTTCGACGCCGCCACCGGATTGAGGCGGCCGCAGTGACGCCGCGGCGGACGCTAGCTGACCGCGAGGAGGTGCTGGGCGGCGTGATGCTCGCCCCCGCCCTCGCCTATGTGATCTTGCTCGTCGGGGTGCCCTTCGTCCTCGCGATCGTGCTGAGCTTCAGCGACGCGACCGCCGGCAGTCTCCACTTCGGGTGGGCCGGCCTCCGGAATTACGCCGCCATCCTCGCCGATCCCATCTTTCTGAGGGCGCTGCGCAACACCGCCGTGGTGACGATCGGCTCGCAGCTGCTCGTCGTCGTGCTGGCGACGGCCGCCGCCCAGGTGTTCCGCGCCACGTTCCGGGGCAAGCGCTTCGCCCGGTTTGTCCTGCTGTTGCCGTGGGCGGTGCCGGTGTCGCTCGCGGCGATCGCGTGGACCTGGATCTTCGATTCGACGTTCAGCGTGATCAACTGGACGCTCAAGGCGGCCGGCCTGCTGCACGGCTGGTTGTATTGGCTCGGCGAGCCTGCGCTCGCCCTGCTCGCGATCATCATTGTGCAGGCGTGGCGGATCTTCCCGTTCGCGACCGTGATCGTGCTCGCGGGGCTGTCGTCGATCCCGCAGGAGATCGTCGAAGCAGCGATCGTGGACGGCGCCGGATTCTGGCGGCGGTTGTTCCAGGTGGAATTGCCGCTACTGCTGCCGGTGGTCACCGTCGCGGTGCTGTTCGGCGTGGTGTACACCGCGACCGACCTGGGCGTAGTGTACATCCTCACAGGCGGCGGGCCGGCCAACACGACGCATGTGCTGCCCACCCTCGCCTTCCAGCGCGGCATCCTCGGCGCCGATCTCGGGCAGGGGGCGGCGATCGCCGTGTTCCTGCTCCCCTTCCTGATCGTCGTCGCGATCGCGATGCTGCGGCTCGCCCGCCGGGCGGAGGTCGGGGCGCGATGAAGCGAGTGGCGCTGTACGCGGCGGCGCTCGGCTTCGTGGTCTTCGCCGGGTTTCCGTTCTACTGGATGCTCATCACCGCGTTCAAGCAGAATCGCGACCTCTACGTCGGCGCGTCGGATCTGAGCCACATCCCGTGGATCTTCAACGACCCACCGACGCTCGAGCACGTCAAACTGCTGTTCGGACAAACCGACTTCCCCCGCTGGGTCCTGAACACGCTGCTGGTGGTCGCGGCGGTCGTCGTAATCACGGTGGCGGTGGCGGTCCCGGCCGGCTACAGCCTGGCCCGGCTCGCCGGACGCTGGGGCGAGCGCATGGGGATGGGCATCTTTTTCACGTATCTCATCCCCCCCACGCTGCTGTTCGTCCCGTTCTCGCGACTCGTCTCGCTGCTGGGCCTGCAGAACTCGCTCGCGTCGCTGATCCTGATCTATCCGACCATGACGATCCCGTTCTGTACCTGGCTCGTGATGGGGTTTCTCCGCTCGGTCCCGTGGGAGATCGAGGAGCAGGCGATGATCGACGGATACAGTCGCCTCGCCGTCATCCTCAAAGTCGCGCCGCGGCTGATCGTGCCCGGGATCCTCACCGTGGTCGTCTTCACTTTCACGCTGGTGATGCAGGAATTCGTCTACGCGTTGACGTTCATCAGCTCGGTCGAGAAAATGACGGTGAGCCTGGGCGTACCCATTGCGCTGGTGCGCGGCGACGTGTACCACTGGGGAGCGCTCATGGCGGCCGCCCTGTTCACCAGCATCCCGCTGGCGATCGTCTACAACCTCTTTATCGATCGCTTCATCCAGGGCTTCACGATGGGCGCCGTGAAGGGATAAACCGTGCTCTGGCGCATCCGGTCGGACCGGCTCAGAATTGAGGCCGGGGCCGATCTTTCACCACCCTTTCACACGGGGGGGATGTCATGAGAATCCGAATGGCATCGTTCTTCGGGCTCGCTGTCGCGGTCATGTTCATCATCTGGGGTGCAGCTCCCGCCGCGGCCCAGCAGCCGGCAGGACAGGTGGTCAAGCTGGGGGAGGGGGAGACGCTCACGATCACCGGATTCATCAGTGCGAGCTACTTCGCGAACCATGGGCGGTTCGGGGCGTTCGGGCAGGGGCAAAACGCAGAGTTGGCGGACTCGGCCCAGGCCACCACTGACAAGGTCTTCACCGATGGCGATGTCCGGAACACGCGGATCAACTTCACCTTCGCCGCCGGCCCGGTGCTCGGCAAGTGGTTCCCCAGGGCCACGCTCGAGTCCGACTTCTTCGGGGCGTTCAACGGCAACCCACCGTTCGGCGATGAGCAGCCGCAGATGCGCATCCGCTTCGCGTACGTCGACCTGACGAATGGCCGCACGACCTTGCGGATCGGGCAGTTCTGGTCGCCGATGTTCGGCGAAGTGCCCGTCTCGTTGACGCACCTGGCGTTCCCGCTCGGGTACGGCGCCACGGGGATGGTGGGCTGGCGGTACCCGGGCATTTTCCTCTATCACGACCTCACGCCCGGGAAGCCGCTCACCGCCCAGCTGCAGCTCGCGGCGTTCAAGGGCTCCGGCCCGCTCGGCCCAGGTCGGGATACGCCGCTCGTCATCGGCACCGGCGAGGCATCGGGCGTTCCACAGTTCGAGGCGCGACTCAACCTCGGAAGGAGAGCCCCGAAGCTCAACTGGAGCGGGTACGTCGTCGGACATGTTGACTGGAAGGATACGAGCGGCACCGGCGTCGCCGGCAAGAACCTGTCGGCGTGGGGGTTCGAGGCAGGCTTGAACATCGCGCCCAGCAAGTTCACACTGCACGGAAACTTCTATTACGGGAAGGCGATCGGGCAGCAGTTTGCTCACATCACCCAGCAGGGGAACATCCGGGGGTGGGGCGCGTGGGCGCAGGCCGGATACGACTTCACACCGCGCTGGAGCCTGTGGGCCTACTACGGGATGGACCAACCGGACGCGGCACGATTCACGAGCGAGACCGGTGGCACCCTGTCCCGTCAGTTGAGCCACGACGCGGACGCCTTGTTGCGGTTTCGGGCAGGTCGCTACGCGCTCGGGCTCGAGTACTTCCGCGCGGTAACCCGATATGCTGCCACAGGTCCGAACAGCGCCGACCAGGTCGCCTTGAGCGTGCTGTACACGCTTTGAGAGGCGCCAGGTTTCGGGAACCCCGGGGCACCGCCCCGGGGTACCTGACACCCTTTCTTTGAGCCAATGGAGGGTAGGTCCATGAAGCAGCAGAAGCGAATGCAACGGCGCGAGTTCGTCACCACGACGGCCGGGGCGGCTGCGGCCATCGCGCTGGGTCCCACGATTCGGATCAGGCGCCGGCAGAAGATGCTCAAGATCCTCCAGTGGAGCCACTTCGTCCCCGCCTACGACGGGTGGTTCGACAAGTACGCCAAGGACTGGGGGACGGCGAAGGGAGTAGAGGTCACGGTCGACCACATCGCCCTCGCCGACCTGGGGACGCGGGCCAACGCCGAGGTGGCGGCGCAGCAGGGGCACGACCTGTTCCAGTTCCTCTCGCCCCCCGGGGCGTTCGAGCCGCAGGTGCTCGACATGGCGGACGTCGTCCAGGAGGCCGAGCGCCAGAACGGACCGATCCTCGACCTGTGCAAGCGCAGCACGTACAACCCGGTCACGCGCAAGTGGTTCGGCTTCAGCGACAACTACGTGCCCGATCCCGGAGATTACCTGAAGAGTCTCTGGACCGAGATCGGCATGCCAGACGGCCCCGTCACGTGGGAGGACCTCGTCAAGGCGGCGCCGCTGATCAAGAGCAAGCACCCGGAGATCCAGATCCCGATCGGCATCGGGATGTCGCAGGAGCTCGACTCGAACATGGCTGCGCGCGCCATGCTGTGGTCGTTCGACGGCTCGGTGCAGGACCAGAACGAGAACGTCGTCCTCAAGTCGGATCACGCGCTCGAGGCCTTGGAATTCGGCGTGCGCCTCTTCAAGGCGGGCATGAACCCGTCGGTCATGAGTTGGAACGCCGCGTCGAACAACCAGGCGCTGAACGCCCGCCAGACCGGCTACATCCTCAATTCGATCTCTGCCTACCGCACGGCCCAGGACAACAAGCTGCCGGTGGCGGACGACATCTTTTTCGTTCCGGCGCTGAAGGGGCCGCGCGGCACGCGGTGGGCGAGCGAGCACGTGATGGGGATCTACGTGATCTGGAAGTTCGCGCAGAGCCCGGACGTCGCGAAGCAGTTCCTGCTCGATCTGATCGGTCACTATCGCGACGCGGTCCTGGGGAGCAAGCTCTACAACTTTCCCTCGTTCCCCGGCTCCGTCGCGGACCCGGGCGTGGCAGTGGGCCAGAAGCCGGCCTCGGGCAACAAGTGGTTGGAGCAGGTCACGGCGAACGATCCCTTCGGCTCGAACCCGCCGGCGAAGCTCAGGCCGATCAGCACCGCTTTGCAGTGGGCGACGAACATCGGGCACCCGGGACCGGCCAATCCGGCGGAGAGCGAGGTGTTCGACACATTCGTCCTTCCGACCATGTTTGCCAACGCGGCCACCGGGCGGATGAGCGCCAAGCAAGCACTGGACGAGGCGCACCAGCAGGTGAAGAAAATCTTCGAGAAGTGGCGCGCTAAGGGACTCGTCGCCGGCGGGACCGGCGACCGTACTTGACAGGGCACCGTTCCAGCGGGAAACTCGAACTTCCACCACCGACCCGAGGAAGTCATGACTGCGCCCCAACTCGCCGTGAAGGACCTTCGCAGGGTCGTCATCGCCGCAGCAGTCGGGAACGTAATCGAGTGGTACGACTTCTACATTTTCGGGAGTCTGGCCGCACTGCTGTCGGTCAAGTTTTTCGCGGCAGGCGCCGCCGGAAGCGCGCTCATCAAGACGGTCGGAACCTTCACCGCCGGGTTCCTGATTCGCCCGTTCGGAGCCTTCGTCTTCGGCCGCATCGGCGACATCGTGGGCCGCAAGTACACGTTCCTGATCACGCTGAGCGGCATGGGTCTGGCGACGGCTTTCATCGGCCTCGTGCCGAGCTACGCCCAGATCGGCGCAACGGCGGGGATTCTCCTGTTGCTGCTTCGCCTCATCCAGGGCTTGTGCCTGGGCGGCGAGTATGGCGGCGCCATCACCTACGTCGCCGAGCATGCGCCGGACGACAAACGGGGCTACTACACCGGCTGGCTCCAGACGTCGCCCACGCTCGGCATCGTGGTGTCCCTGGTGGTCATCATCGTGACGCGCGAGGTGCTGGGGACCGAAGCGTTCACGGCGTGGGGATGGCGCATCCCGTTCCTGCTGTCGCTGCTCATGGTCGCGATCGCCATCTACATCCGACTGCAGCTCCAGGAGACGCCGATCTTCCAGGCCATCAAGGCGAAGGGACAAACGGCGGCCAATCCGTGGCGGGAGGCGTTCTGGAGTCAGAACATCAAATACGTGCTCATTGCGAGCATCGTGGTGATCGGCGAGGGGGTGGTGTGGTACAGCGGCCAGTTCTGGGCGCTCTATTTCATCCAACAGGTGCAGAAACCGGATGTCTTACACCCGGCCATCATCACGGGCCTCGCGCTGCTCATCGCTACGCCGTCGCTCATCTTTTTCGGCTGGCTCTCCGACCGGATCGGTCGCAAGCCAATCATCCTCGCCGGGTTCTTCCTCGCGGCGGTCACGTACTACCCGCTCTACACGGCGCTCGGCAACGCCGCCAACCCGGCCAACATCAACTACCCGCTGTCGATCTTGATCGTCGCGATCATGGTCTCCTACGTGGGCATGGTGTACGGCCCGATCGGCGCGTTCCTCGCCGAGTACTTCCCGGCGCGCATCCGGTACTCGTCCGTGTCGGTGCCATATCACATCGGCAACGGCTGGGGCGGCGGACTGGTGCCGGTCATCACGACCGCAGCGTACGTGACCGCGCAGGCAGCGGGGCTGACCATGTCGCAGAGCCTGGGTCATGCGCTGGTCTATCCCATCACCGTGCCGGCCGTGGCGTTCCTCCTCAGCCTGTTCCTGATGCCGGAGACCCGGAAGATCAGCATCTGGCAGCCGGCAGAGGTGCGCGTCGGCGCGAGAGGTTAAGTGAACGGCAGGGGCGCAGTACGCTGCGCCCCTACCAGAGGCTCGAGGCGCCCCGACGAATTCGGTCGGGGCGTCTTTCCTCCGCCTAGGAAGTGACGAGGACGACCATGACTACTCCCGTGGTAACACCAGCTCGCGCTGCGGCGCCGTCCGCATCGTGGGGCGCCGGCGGCGTCCCCTGGTTCGTGTGGGCCGCGGTCGTCGCCGCCACCAGCGCCAAGGTGGGCATCCTCTGGGATATCTCGTGGCACCGCTCCATTGGGCGCGACACCTTCTGGACGCCCGCCCACATGGCCATCTACCTCGGCGGGGTGCTCGCGGGCCTCTCGTGCGGCTGGGTGGTCCTGAAAACCACGCTCATGGGGACGCCCGACGAGCGAGCCGCGGCCGTGACGTTCTGGGGGTTCCGCGGGCCGCTCGGCGCCTGGGTCTGCATCTGGGGCGCCTTCGCGATGATCACGTCGGCCCCGTTCGATAACTGGTGGCACAACGCGTACGGTCTCGACGTCAAGGTGCTGTCGCCCCCACACGTGATCCTGGCGCTCGGCATCTGGGCCGTCCAGCTCGGCGCTCTCTTCATGGTGCTCTCGCTCCAGAACCGCACTCCCGAGCGGGAACCGTCCCGCCTGCACGGCCTGCTGGCGGCGTACCTCGTCGCGATCCTGCTCCAGAACGCCACGACGGTCGCGATCGAGCAGCTCGGTTTCCCCAACGATGCCCACAACGCACTCTACTACAAGGTGGCGGCGGGCGTCTTGCCGCTCCTCCTGGTCGCGGTCGCGCGCGCCGTCCGCCTGCCCTGGCCCGCGACGACCGCCGCGGCCCTGTATATCGCCTTCTCGCTCCTCACGATCTGGATCCTGCAGCTCGCGCCGGCGACGCCCAAGCTCGCTCCGGTCTTCAACCCCGTGACCCACATGGTGCCGCCGCCGTTCCCGCTGCTGCTTGTGGTCCCGGCGGCCGCGATCGACCTGTTGCTGCGGCGCGCCGGTCGGAACCGTGAATGGATCCTTTCCGTCGCTACCGGGCTCGCGTTCCTTGCCGTCTTCAGCGTCGTGCAGTGGTTCTTTACCGAGTTCTTGCTCACGCCGCACGCGCGCAACTTCTTCTTCGGCGGGGATCAGTGGGACTACTCGAGCCGGCTCGGCCCATGGCGCTACGAGTTCTGGCGGATCGGGTCGGACCCGGTGACCGCAGGGGGGCTCGCGATCGCCGCGGCGCTCGCGATCGTATCAGCGCGTCTCGGCCTGTGGTGGGGTAACTGGATGCAGCGGCTGCAACGATGAGACGTTGCGTGGCACGCTTGCTCGCGCTCGGGGCAACCGCCGTCGTCACCTCCGCCCATGTCGGCAGCCCCGACACGTACTTCGAGGGCGCGGCGGGACCCTACCCCATTCGCGTCATCATCCGCAACCCCGGCGTCGTGCCCGGACTGGCGCAGATCACGGTGCGCCTGCTCGACGGAGAGACCGTGCGCCAGGTGTTGGTGCTGCCGCTCTATTGGGATCCCCGAACGGCGGCCCCGCCCCCGGCCGATGTCGCCCAGCGCGTTCCGGGAGACTCGACCCTCTACAACGCGGCGCTGTGGCTGATGCGCGGCGGCTCCTACAGCGTTCAAGTCACGGTGGAGGGCGCGAGCGGCACCGGCACGGCGCTCGTCCCCGTGATGGCCGTCGCAACCCGCCGGCTCGCGCTCGAGAAGCCGCTCGGCATGGGACTGCTGGGACTCGGCGCGTTCCTCTCCCTCGGTGCGCTGACCATCGTCCGCGCCGCGGTGCGGGAAAGCGGGCTCGCCCCGGGCCAGCAGCCCGACCGGCGACGTAGCGTGCGCGCCTGGATCGCCACGGCTGCGAGCGCCGTCGTGCTGGCTCTGGCGCTGGTTGGCGGGCGGGCGTGGTGGAACACGGTCGATGCCGCGTACCGCAGCGGGCTGTACCAGCCGCTGCACGCCGCCGCGACGGTGCGGGCGACCGCTGCCGGAGCGGTGCTGCATTTCGCGATCGACGACACCTCATGGACGAACCAGCGGCGGCAGTGGACGCCGCTCATTCCGGACCACGGCCACCTGATGCACCTGTTTCTGGTCCGGAACCGGCAGCTCGACGGGTTCGCCCACCTCCATCCTCTCCCCCGCGACTCGACGACCTTCGAGACCAACCTGCCGCCGCTGCCGGGTGGAACGTACCGCCTGTACGCCGACATCGTGCACGAGAGCGGCTTCGCACAGACGCTGGTCGCAATGGCGGAGCTGGGGACGCCGGCCGGAGCCTGGCGCCCAACCGACCAGGATGACGCCTGGATCGCCGCGCCGGGAAACGAGAAGGGGGAAACGGGAAACGCCGTCACACTAGCCGATGGCTCGGCGATGACGTGGGAGCGCGGCGGCGAGCCGCTCGCGGTGGATCGCGAGGCGCCGCTACGGTTCGTGGTCAGGACTGCCGACGGCCGACCCGCACGACTCGAGCCGTACATGGGAATGGCGGGCCACGCCATGATCGTACGGGACGACGGCGCGGTGTTCGTGCACCTGCACCCGGAGGGAACGATCTCCGTCGCCGCGCAGGAAACGTTCGTGCTGCGCCAGCCGGGGGATACGGTGCGCGGCCGGCTCGCGCAGCGGCTTGCCGAGATGCAGATGGGGAGCGGGGAGCAACCAGCGGTGCGCCCGGATGCGGTGTCCTTCCGTACGCCTTTCCCCAGCCCGGCCACTATCGCATGTGGGTGCAGGTCAAGCGCACCGGCCGGATCCTGACGGGAGTGTTCGACGCCGAGGTGAGACCGGCGCGCTAGCGCAAGGTGAGCGGCGCCGGATGGCGCACAGAGCCATCCGGTCCCTTGGCCGCTACGTCGAGCGAATCCACGTCCCACATGACGACGGTGACGAGATCCCGCGCGGACGCGAAGGTCTCGAGGTCCAGCGCCGACAGACCGCGCTCCTTGAGCGCGCGGCCGTCCGGGCCGGCTCGGTACGGGTGCGTGTGCCACGTCCCGACGAAGCGGTCGATCCCGTCGCAGTTACCCGCCACGGCGAACTGGAGCTGCCTCAACTCGGCGGCGGGCACGAGCTCGCGCACCCACAGCGTATCGTTCGCAACCTCGCCGGCGAGGCATCCCAAGTACTCGCGCTGGGTCGGCCGCCCCGTCCCTAGCAGCTGCGTGAGGGTGTTCTGGCCCGCGAGCTCGTCCCAGTGACGGTTGTTTTGGATCCACACGGCGCTCATCATGCCGCGGAGCCCCGGGGGGAGGACGATCACGCTGAACGGCGGCGCGGGAGTGGCAGCCCCCAGCGTCATACCCGTAACGACCGACGCGACGAACAGCGCCCTCACCGCTTCTGCCTCGCGTAGGTCCCCATGAGCTGGGCCGTTCCCAACACGTGCCCCTGCATGGCGGCCTCCACGTCCCGCTTCGTGGCGCCGGCCGGCAGTTTCAGCGGCGCGTCGAGCGCGTAGAGCTTGAAGAAGTACCGATGTGCCGGCCCTGGGGGCGGGCACGGCCCGCCGTATCCGCTGCGCCGGAAGTCGTTGCGGCCTTGCAGCGCGCCGCTCAACCCCGCAGGCGCGTCGCTCTTCGCGACGTTCTCGGGCAGCTGCGACGTCGCCGCCGGAAGGTCGTACAGCACCCAATGCACCCACGTTCCGGCCGGCGCGTCGGGATCGTCGGCGATGAGGGCGAACGCGGCAGTGCCTGGCGGGGCGCCGCTCCAGCCGAGCGGCGGCGACACATCGGCGCCGTCACACGTGTGCCTGATGGGGATCGCCGCGCCTTCTTTAAAGGCTACGCTGCTGAGCGAGAACGCCATACGTCCTCCCTGCTCCCGCGCCGCGGTGAGCGCAAGCATGCCGATGAGCGTGCAGAGCCGATACCAGGCAGGGCGCCGCATGACTGGAACATAAAACCAAACCCGGGGCCATGGACTGCACCCCGGGTTGGCTGGGTCGGGACGAAGTGGCCGTCGACACTCCGGCCGCGACCGGCTGCATTCTATCCAGGGGCACTGCCCTTCAGGTGGAGACCCGGTGCGGAGATTGTCAGCAAACAGTCAGACCGTCTTGAATCTCGGTCGGATCACGTGCATTTCTCGGGACGCTCGATGAACCTAGCTAACCAGATGCGGCACGTCCCCCGCCGCCCGCGCGGCGTCCTCATCGCGGTGATGTTACTCGGCAGCCTGTTGCTGGCGGGCCTGCTTGCGTTCCAGGCTCATCGGACGTTCCTCCATCATCGGGCCACGGCCGAGCGGGTGTTGCGCGACTATGCGCGGCTGGCGGCCTCGCGCTTCGCTCTCCGCACAGGAGCCAACCTCTACTACATGGCGGCGTGGCCGCCGATGGAGGCGCTGCTGCACACGCAAGCCGGCGCACCGGGGGCGGCGCTCCCGCGCCCCGAGCGGCTGGCGCCCGGGCTAAAGCCCTACGCCGCTGCCGTGCTCAAGCTGGCGCGCTACACGTTTCGCCTGGACCTTGCGACCGGTCGCCTCGAAACCTCGGGCGGCGCGACGTCGGCGGCGGAGCGCGCTTGGCTGCTCGACACGCTGCCCGCGCACGCCCGCACCGTGTACCAACCGATGGAGCACCTCGCCGTGATCGTGGCGCGGGTAGCCGGCGTGCCCCACGCGGTCATGTACACCGGCAAGGACGAGGCGGGCGCGCTCCGCACGCTCGTCGGTGTCGACGTCGATCCCAAAGCATTCGAGCCGTTCTACACCATGGGAGCCGAGAAGCAGCCGCTGTTGCCGCGCCCGCTCACCGGCGGCGTCGTGTTCGATTCGCTCATGTCCGTGGTCGTGACAGCCGCGGACGGCGCCGAGCTGTACCATTCCCCGGTGCAGTATGCGGCCACGTTCTCGGCTCGGGACACGGTCGAAGCGATGATGGGGGCGATGCAGGTGGCGGTCGCGCTCCGCCCGGAGTTGGCGTCGAAGCTCGTGATCGGCGGCCTGCCGCGCTCGCGCCTCCCGCTGCTGATCGGCGCGCTCGGGCTCACGGCCGGGCTCATCGTGACCGCGCTGGTCCAGCTGCGGCGCGAATACGAGCTCGCCCGCCTGCGCACCGACTTCGTCTCGGGCGTGTCCCATGAGTTGCGCACGCCGCTCGCGCAGATCCGGATGTTCTCCGAGACGTTGGTGCTGGGGCGCGTGCGATCCGAGGAGGAGGGCCGCCGCTCGCTCGAGATCATCGATCAGGAGGCGCGCCGGCTCACGCATCTCGTCGAGAACCTGCTGCACTTCTCCCGTTCGGAGCGCCAAGTCACGCGCCTGTCACCGGAGCGCGCGCCGCTCGCGCCGCTGGTGCAGGAAGCGCTCGAAGGCTTCGCGCCGCTCGCGGGAGCGCGCGGCGTCAGCCTCCGGTCCGAGCTCGCGGAAGGCGTCGTCGCCCCGGTGGACGCCGAGGCATTCCGCCAGATGCTGCTCAACCTGCTCGACAACGCCGTCAAGTACGGACCGCCGGGGCAGGTCGTGACCGTCGGGCTCGCGGCCAGCGACCAGCGCGCGCGGCTCTGGGTCGACGACCAGGGGCCCGGCATCCCCGCCGCAGACCGCGAGCGCGTGTGGGACCGCTTCTGGCGCCTCGAGCGGGACCGGGGCTCGGCCGTCGCCGGTACCGGCATCGGGCTCGCGGTCGTGCGCGAGCTGGTGGCGCTGCACGGCGGGCGCGCTTGGGCGGAGGACGGGCAGAACGGCACGCTCCCCGCGGGTGGGCGCGGTGTGCGGTTCGTCATCGAGCTGCCGCTCGAGCGGCCCGCTGAGCGCGCGCCCGGTGGATCCCCGAGGGTCCCGGCGTGACCCGCATCCTCGTCGTCGAGGACAACCCCGACCTCGCCTACGGCCTGCGCAACAACCTGGAGATCGAGGGCTATCAGGTCGAGGTGGCGGACGACGGCATGAAGGGACTGGCGCGCGCGCGCGACGGGCGGCCCGACCTCATCATCCTCGATTTGATGCTTCCCGGAATGGACGGCTTCCGCGTGCTGCGCGCGCTGCGGGACGCCGGCCGCACCATGCCGGTCCTCATCCTCACGGCGCGGGGCGAAGAGGCGGACAAGGTGCGCGGCCTGCGACTGGGCGCGGACGACTACGTCACCAAGCCGTTCGGGGTGCTTGAGCTGCTCGCTCGGGTAGAAGCGCTGTTGCGCCGCATGGCCCTGCCGACCGGCGGGAACGGCGGCCCGCCGCCCGAGCGGTTCGGCGACATCGAGGTGATCCCCGCCTCTCGCACGGTGCTCCGGGCCGGCCAGCCAGTGCCGCTCACGCCGAAGGAGTTCGACCTGCTCGTCGCGCTGCTGCGTCGTCGTGGCGCGGTGGCGACGCGGCTGGAGCTGTTGCGCGAGGTCTGGGGCTACAGCGCCGAAGTACTCAGCCGCACGGTGGACACGCACGTCGCCGAGCTGCGCCGCAAGCTCGAAGCGGATCCGGCGGCGCCGCGGCATATTCTTACGGTTCGCAAAGCCGGCTATCGTCTGGAACGGTAGACCTCAGACGTCTGACGTCTGAAGTCTCACAAGGAGCGTTTATGCTACAACATGTCGTTCTCGCGTCCGCGCTGCTCGCGTCCCCACCGAACGGGCGCCAGATCGTCCAGGCGATGCACGACCGCTATGCCGGCAAATGGTATCGCACGCTCACGTTCGTCCAGAAGAACACCGCGACCCGGCCGGATGGCTCGCAGGAGCACTCGATCTGGCACGAGTATGGCGCCCTGCCCGGGAAGCTACGCATCGAGTTCGCGCCGGCCGACTCCGGAAACGGGCTGCTGTTCGTGAGCGACTCGCAGTTTGTCTTCCACGCCGACACGCTCGGCAACGCGTCGGCATTTATTCATCCGCTGATGGTGCTTGGCTTCGACGTCTACTTCGAGCCCGCGGAGCGCACCGCGGCGCGGCTCGAGCGGCTCAAATTCGACCTCGCGACGGTGCACGAGGACACGTGGCAGGGGCGCCCCGTGTATGTGGTGGGCGCGAAACCAGGCGACCTGCGCGCCCGACAGTTCTGGGTGGACCGCGAGCGCCTCGTGTTTGTGCGGCTGCTCGAGCCGGGCCAGCGTGACACGAGCCGCATCAGCGACATCCGGTTCAACAAATATCAGCCAGCGGGCGATGCCTGGCTTTCGGCGGAGGTGGCGTTCCTGGTGGATGGGCAGGAGCGCTGGCTCGAGGAGTACACCGAGATCAAGACCGACGCGCCGCTCGCCGACGCGCTGTTCGATCCCCGGCAGTGGAAGAAGGCCAGGAGCTGACGGCGCGCTATCGATCGAACAGCCGTTGAATCGCCTCTCCCGGCTCGAGCGGCGCGTTCGTCAGATTCGACGTGATGGCGACGACGATCCGCGAGTCGCGGTCCACGCCGAACGCCGTGGTTCCCCCCACCGAGCCGCCGCCGTGGAACACCCAACGGTGGCCCAGGCTGTCCGTGCCCACGAACCAGCCGATCCCGTAGCCGGTCGGCTCGCCCGCGGTCGTTTTTTGTGAGGTGAAGAGCAGCTCGAGCGTCTCGGCCTTGAGGAACCCCGGCTGGAGCATGGCCGAGCCGAACTTCACGAGGTCCTCGGCGGTGGAGACGAAGCCACCGCCGGCCCACTTGTAGCTGTTGTCCACGGGCGGCGCCGCCACGAACCCGCTGTCCGCCCCGCGCTCGTAGAAGCGGGTGCGGTTCGGGATGAGGCTGTCGACACGATCGGCCGCCGTGTGCGTCATGCCCAGCGGCCGGAACACGTTCCGGCCCACATAGCTCAAGAAGTCCTGCCCCGCCGCGGCTTCGACCACCGCCGAGATCAGGTTCCAGCCGTAAGTCGAGTAGGAGAACTTCGTGCCCGGGGGGAACAGCAGCGAGTCGCCCTGAAAGATGGTGAGTCCCTCGAGCACGCTGGTGAAGTGGCGGTTGAGCAGGAATTCGTCACCCCGATAATGGCGAATCCCGGCCAAGTGCCCCGCGAGCTGCCGCGTGGTGATCGGGAAGCCCTTATCGGGAAACGACGGGACGTAGCGCTGCACCGGGCTGTCGAGGTCGAGCTTCCCCTGCTCGTACAACAGCGCCACGGCCGCCGCGGTGATCGGCTTGGACACGCTCCCGATGCGGAATTGCGTCTCCGCCGTGACGGGGATCTTGCGGGCGACATCGGCGTAGCCGAAGCCCTCCGACCACACGAGCTTGCCGTCCACTCCCACGGCCACCTGGAGGCCGCTGATGCGGCCCGCCAACTTGTCGCACACCAGGGCGCGGGCCCGCGCCACGGTCGAGGCATAGGCCGGCGGCACGGGCACGGCCGCGCGCGAGATGCACTTCGCCCGCCCCGCGGCACCGATGTGAGCCATTGGGGACGCGAGCAGCGCCGCCACGATCAGCACAGCCACGAGGACACGCTTCATGACCCTGCCTCCGACAATCGTTTGATGTGCGCGAGGACGCGCCGGTGGATCGCCGACACGATCGCGTCGGCCGGGACCTTCCAGTACCGGCGGGGCTCGATATCGAGCTCGTACCACGTGGCGCCCACCAGCAGCGTGCGGCCTCCCGACAATGCCGTCAACCGGAACGCGCCGCGCCGGGCCCGGAAGTAGCCGTGCAGATGTGGCGGCGCGATCGCCCCGTAGGGGGACAGCTCGCGCAGCGGTACGGGTTGGGCCGTGATGTCGAACGAGAGCCGGCCCGGCGCTGCCCACTCCATGATCGGCTCCACGAACGTCCCAGTCGAGAACTCGCAGTAGCGGATCGCGCCCGCCCCCACTCCGTCGATCCGGGCGCGCCGCGGGTAGGCGACGCCGAGCCGGAACAGCGCCTCAGTGGGCGAGGCGAGCTCGCTGAAGCTCACCACCTTGCGCCACACCACCGCACGCGGGGCCGCGACCACGACGGAGTCCTCCACCTGGTACAGCGGTGTCGGGGAGGACCCGCGCGCCTCGTCGAGCCCGGCGAGCAGCGGTGCCGCTAGCACGAGGCTGGCGAGATGCCCGGCGCGACCCGGCGTATGGAGCGCGATCGCTCGCCCGAAGATCCCGCCCAGCAGGGCGAGCGCGAGCGCCAGGGGCAGCGCGAGCGCCACGCAGACGAGGCCCTCGAGCGCGAAGAGCAGCATCGCGCCGGCCAACAGCAGCAGACTCAGGCTCACCACCTGCGTCGTGGCTCCGGGGCTCTGCGGCGCGGCGCGGTTGAACACGTAGGCTGTCACTGCACCAAGCGTGAACGGAGTGCCCAAGAACAGGGACGTCGAGTAACGGTGTAGCACATAGACGTTCAACAGCACCGTGGGCAGCGCCACGGCGAGACCGGCCGCGATGCCGTACAACACCAGGGCAGGCCGCGCGTCCACGGTCCGGCCTCCCGCATGCTCCTCCCGGGGACTGAGCGGCACCGTGGGGAGCCGGCAGAGGGCGAGCATCACGACGTAGTTGACGAGCGGGACGAAGAAGCCGAGCGCGAGCCAGGGTGACCGCCCCGCGTCGACCGCCCGCCGCAGCGTCATGGCGACGCCGATCCACAGGAACGGCAGCGTCCACAGGACGAACGCGGGAAGAAACCAGGCGGGAGCGCCGGCGAGCTTCTCGGCTCGGAGCAGATAGAACGGCAGCAGATAATCGAGCGGCGACCAGAAGCGACCGGTCGCGAGGGCCACCGCGCCCGCGTCGACGGCGTACTTGAACGCCATCAGGCCGAGGCCGGTGGCGAGATACGCCCGCCGGTCGACCGCATCAACGAGCGTGAACCAATACCTCACGAACCGCGGCATTCCGGCGAGCACGCGGTGAAGGTGCGCACCGCGCCACCGGTTGGCAACACTAGCCCCAGGTACGGCCCCGATGAAGATTCCAGCCATGCGCGCGACCTTGGGTCTCATCGCACTGGCGGCGTGCGGCGTCGCGAAGGCCCGGGCTCAAGCGACCCCCGACACCGGCGTCGTCGTCCGGGGCTTCCTGCAGCATGATCCCAACGGGGGCTGGACCATCGTCGTGCCGGAGTCGTTCGAGGCGGGTGGTGTCCGCACCTTCGTGCTCCAGTTGCAGGGCAAAGCGAGCCGGTGGAGCCCGCTGCTGGACCGCTACGTCGCGGCGCGCGGACGCGTCCCGCTCGTTCCAGGCGCCGCGCCAGATTTCCTCGGTATCGTCGTGGAGGAGATGAAAGAGGTCGAGCCTCCGGGGACCGCCCACAGGAGGCTCGACCGTGATCTCACCTTGCACGCCGAAATCACCCTGGCGGTGATCCCCAACCGCATCGCCTGGACCTACCGCGACGGCCGGCCTACCGGTGTGAATCCGGTGCTCCTCTACAGCATCCGGAACCAGCGCCAGGCGCCCATCGCGTTCCACCTGCCGACCAACGATCTGCTGTGCGCGACCGTCTTGACCGACGAAGGCGTGACGCGCTGGGAGCACACCAGCCAGGCTCGGCCCCCCGACCCGCGCCACTTCGTGGTGACGCGCGGGGGCGCCTACCGCGATGTCGTGCAGCTGCCTCAGGACGCCGCGTCGAAACCCGGACGCTACGTCGCCCGAGTGGGCGTGTGTCAGGTCGACGGGTACGATATCACCGCCGAGTTCGAGGTCTACTAGGCGTGGACTCCGCGTCGCCCCCGGTGAGATTCAAGGTTGGGCTCGTCCAGATGGCGATGTCTGCCGATCCGGATGCGAACCTCCAGACCGCGGTCGCAAAGGTCGCGGAGGCGGCGGGCGCCGGCGCGCAGCTCGTCTGCCTGCCGGAGCTGTTTCGCTCGCGCTACTTCGCCCAGCGCGAGGACGCCGCGTCGTTCGACCTCGCCGAGCCCGTGCCGGGGCCGAGCACCGAGGCCCTGGCGAAGGCGGGGCAGCGAGCCGGCGTCGTGGTGATCGCGCCGCTGTTCGAGCGGCGGGCGCCGGGACTGTATCACAACAGCGCGGCGGTGATCGACGCCGACGGGCGCGTCGTGGGGATCTATCGCAAGATGCACATTCCCGACGATCCCGCCTACTACGAGAAGTTCTACTTTACACCCGGCGACCTGGGCTTCCGGGCGTTCGACACGCGCGTGGGACGGATCGGAACCCTGGTGTGCTGGGATCAATGGTATCCCGAGGCCGCGCGGCTCACCGCGCTGCAGGGCGCCGCCGTGCTGTTCTATCCGACCGCGATTGGCTGGCATCCGAAAGAGAAAGCCACGCACGGCGCCGAGCAGCTCGACGCCTGGCGCACGATCCAGCGCAGCCATGCCATCGCCAACGGTTGTTACGTGGCCGCCGTCAACCGCGTAGGACATGAACGACTGAACGACGGCGGCGATCGGGACGGCATCGAGTTCTGGGGCTCGTCGTTCCTGGCGGATCCGTTCGGCGCGGTGGTCGCGGAAGCCCCGCGAGACCGCGAGGCGATCGTGGTCGCGGAGGTCGACCTCGGCCGCATCGAGGAGGTGCGCCGCGGATGGCCGTTCCTGCGTGATCGGCGCATCGACGCGTATGCCGGGATCGCGAGCCGGTTCCTCGATAATGCGCCGTCGGCTGTCGGCCGTCAGCCAGGACCCATCGACCGCTGATGGCTGACGGCTGATGGCCGACGGCGCCTCTCCCGCCGCGCAGGGGTTCCGCATGCCCGCCGAGTGGGAGCCGCATCACGCCACATGGATCGGCTGGCCGCACAACGCGAGCGACTGGCCGGGCAAGATTGCAACGATCCCGTGGGTGTACGGCGAGATCGTGCGCAAGCTGGCGCCGGGCGAGATCGTGCGGATCCTGGTGAATTCGGCCGCGCACGAGCGCCGGGCGCGGCGCGTGCTCGCGCGGGCCGGCGTCGACGACGCACGCGCCGAGTTCTTCCGGTTCCCCACGAACCGCGGCTGGACCCGCGATTTCGGCCCCCTGTTCGTGCGGCGCGACCGCCCTCCCCGCCCCGAGGTCGCCGTCGCGCGGTTTCGTTTCAACGCCTGGGCGAAGTACCCCGACTGGAAGAAGGACGACCAGGTGCCCGAGCGAGCGGCGCAGCGGCTCGGCCTGCGCGTGTTTCGCGCGCGGGCGGGCGAGCGCGACGTGGTGCTGGAGGGGGGGAGCATCGATGTGAACGGCCGGGGCACGCTCCTCACCACCGAGGAGTGTCTGCTCGACCGTGAAGTCCAGGTGCGGAACCCCGGCCTGTCGCGCGCCGAGCTGGAGCAGGTCCTACGGGAGCATTTGGGCGTGACGAACGTGCTGTGGTTGGGCAAGGGCATCACCGGAGACGACACCCACGGTCACGTCGACGACCTGTGCCGCTTCGTCGACGCGCGGACCGTCGTGCTGTGCAGCGAAACGGATGCCCGCGATGCCAATTATCGCGCCCTGCGAGAGAATCGCGAGCGGCTCGAAGGGATGCGGCTCGAAGACGGCTCGAAGGTCGAGGTGGTCGCCCTGCCGATGCCCGCGCCGCTCTATTTCGACGGCCAGCGGCTGCCGGCGAGCTATGCGAATTTCTACATCGCGAACGGCGCCGTCCTGGTGCCGACGTTCAACGATGCGAACGATCGCGTCGCGCTCGGACTGCTCGCCGAGCTGATGGACCGGCCGGTGGTGGGGATTCATGCAATGGACCTGGTGTGGGGACTGGGCACGCTGCATTGTGCCAACCATAAGTCCCAAGCCGTAAGTCGCAAGCCGTAAGTCGCAAGCCGTAAGCCGTAAGCCGTAAGCCGTAAGCCGTAAGTTGACCCGTTCTAGCGTCCAGGCTCCTTCGGGCCATCCGGTAGCGTTCGCAGCAACCCGTACACAGTCCTGGCACATTCGTCGCGCGTCGCGCACACCCTTTCGAGCTCCTCCCGACGAAAGTACTCAAGCGCCAAGACGAGTTCGATGATCGCCTCGACTTCATGGAGTGAGCCCCGCGCAATGTCGAGGTGCTTACGGAAGTCCTTCACCCCTCGCCGCGACGCGCCTTCTGCAATGTTCAACGCCACACTGTACACAGCTCGCCTCCACTGGTCCGCTAAGGCGTATCGTTCTGCTGAGGGCTTGCGGCTTGCGGCTTACGACCTGCAACTTCCATTCATGACCGCCGCAACCACCCAGTTCGGTCTCTCCGCCATCGGCCAAATCTTCGTCCGCGCCCGCGACCTCGATCGCGCCGTGCGCTTCTACCGCGACACGCTGGGCATCCCCTTTCTCTTCCAGGCTCCGCCGCAGATGGCATTCTTCCAGTGCGGTGCGACGACCCTCATGCTCGGCGTCCCCGCGACGCCCGAAGTCGACCACCCGGCGTCGCTCATCTACTATCTCGTACCGGACATCGAATCGGCGCACACGACGCTGCGCGGCCGGGGCGTGGAGTTCATCACCGAGCCGCACCTCGTGCACCGGGCCCCGGACTACGAGCTCTGGCTGGCTGACTTCCGCGATCCCGAGGGGAACGTGCTCGCGCTGATGACGCGCAAGCCGCGCGCATAACCGACGTCCTGGCTGCGGCTCCCGGCTCTGGGTATCGTTCGAATGCCCCCGCCGGAGCCCGAGCCCGTGATCCCCTCGTCCCGCCTAGTCCTCCTCGCCGCCGTGCTCGTCGCGGCTTGCCGCGGGGCCGCGCCGGGCGGCGAGCTGCCGCCGCCCGCAGCGGCTCCATCGGATACGACGTGCCTGATCGCGACCGGGCGGACCACACCGCGCGACACCGTCACGGTCGCGCTCACCGAGCCGGTGGACCCGGCGCACGCGCCGGTGCCGTACAACGTCGCAGAGCGGTTTGTCTTCGCACAGCTGTACGAGACGCTGATCCGCGTGGACTGCCAGGGACGCGTCCTTCCGGCCCTCGCCCGATCCTGGGGGCAGGGCGCCGCAGGCCGCTGGACCATCACCCTCCGAGCCGATGCACGCTTCTGGGATGGGGCGCCGGTGACGGCGCGGGACGTGCTGGCCGCCTGGCGAACGCGCGACGCGAGTACCGCTCAAGCTATCACGATCCTGGACGATCGGACGCTCGGCATCGATCCGTCCGGCCTGGCGTTTCAGCGCTTCGCCGACCCCGCGCTCGCGGTGACCAAGTCCGCTCCGGGCGGCGGCTGGCCGATCGGGACGGGGAATCACTGGACGACCGGCGCGGCCGCGGCGGGCGACGCGCTGTGGGCGAGTCCGGTGCCGGGCGCTGCGCTGCCGGCCATCAAGATGGCCGTCACCACCGCCAGCGACGCCCGCGATGCCATCGACGGGAACGTGGACGTGCTCCTCACGAGCGATCCAGCCGCGCTCGAATACGCCCGCACCCGCTCGGGGTATCAGGACGTCCCGCTCGAGTGGGATCACACATACGTTCTGCTGGCGCCCGAGGGGAGCGGCCTCGACGTCGGTGCCCTTCGCCTCGAAAGCCTGCCGCAGGCGGTGCACGTCGACGCGCGACCCGCCCAAGCGGATGATGGGCGGTTCTGGTTCGCCGATCTCAAGCGCTGCGGCCTGCCGGCCGAGCCGGCGTCGCCCACGGTCCCGCCGCGGCGGCGCGTCGTGTACGAGCAAGCGGACCGCGACGCGCGCGACCTCGCCGCACGCCTCGTCGGCCTCGCCGCCTTCGGCCGGGGCGCCGTCGTCGCGGGTCTCGCGCGCGCGGCCTTCGAGCCGGCGTTTCGCGGCGGGACCGAAGCGGCGTACGTGCTCCGGGTCCGGCGCCGGACCGCCGACGCGTGCGCGGCCGCGCGGCAGCTTCCCGCCTGGGTGCTGCGCGGCTCGATCACGCCGCTCATCGACACGCGCACGCATCTGCTGGCCCGCCGCGGCCTGCCGCGCCTGAGCCTCGACTGGGACGGAGCCGTTCGGCTCGTGGCGCGATGAGCTTCCGTGCCCGCGTCCTCATCGGGTTCGGCGTCGTGGTGCTCGTCCCCCTCGCCGTGTTCGGAGTGCGCGTGCGCGCGGACATGGCGGACCGCCTGACCGCCGAATACCAACGGCGAGTGGCGTCGCTCGCGGCGGTGATCCGCGCGGACCTGAGCCGAGACAGCGCCGGGATTGCCGCTCGACTCGACGCCCTGAAGCAAGCGATCGCGACAGACAATCCGTTCAGGCGTGCGGCGCTGCAGGGCGTCGAGCGAGAGTATCTCCTGGACTACGCCGGCAGCGCCATGCGCTTCACGGGCCTGTCGATGCTACAGATCCAGGACGACCAGGGTCGCATCATCAGCTCGGGCCACTTCCGGAACGAATACGACCGTCTCGAGCCGGAGCTCCCGCGCCTGCTCGCGGCCGCGCCGGGCGGCATGGCGCTGGTCGAAGCGCGCACCGCGGAGGCCTCGCTGCTGGCGCTGGCACGGGTCGACTCGCTCCGGCTCGGCGGCCGCCGGTTCACGCTGGTGGGTGGTGTGGCCGTGGACTCGAGTTTCCTGGCGCGGCTCGCTCCCGACTCCGAGCTGACCGTCTCCCCAGCCCTCCCGTCGGATACGCTCGTGCGCGTCGACACGGCGGCACACGTGGTGAGCGCGCTCGCGGTTCCGTTCGTCGCCCTCGGCGACTCCGCGCGCCTGCGCGAAGCGCGGATCGTGGTCACGCACTCGCTCGCTCCCCTCGTGGCGTTGCGCCGGCGCGTGGATGTGGCCTTCGTCGCGGCGGCCCTCCTCACGGCGGCAATCGCGCTGCTGCTCGCGAGCTGGCTGTCCAGTTTGATCAGCCGCCCCCTCGGGGAGCTGGCGCGCCGCACCGCCGAGATCGACATGGAGCGGCTCGACGTGACGTTCGAGAGCGCGCGCGGCGACGAGATCGGCATGCTCACCCGCCTGTTGGGCGCGATGACCGAGCGGCTGCGAGCGGGGGCGGCGAAGCTGCGTGAAGCCGAGCGCCGCATCGCCGTGGGCGACCTCGCCCGCCAGGTGAACCACGACATCAAAAACGGCCTGATCCCGATCCGCAACGTGGTCCGGCACCTCCTGGATGCGGCCCGCGCCGGGCCCGACCAGCTGGCCGCGGCGTGGCGGGACCGGCAGGCGACCGTCGAGAGCAGCGTCTCCTACCTCGAACAGCTCGCGACGAATTACGCCCGCCTCTACCCCCAGCCTGGCCGCACGCCGTGCGACGTTAACGACGCGGTCCGCGAGACGATCCGCCGGGTCGGCGACGCGAGCCGGGGTGAGCTCCGCACGGAGCTGGCCGACGAGCTCCCTGCCGTACAGACGGACCCCGTCGTGCTGCGGCGCATCCTTGAGAACCTGGTCGGCAACGCGCTCGACAGCCTCGAGTCTCGCCCGGGAACCGTGACGGTCCTGACCGCACGCGCCGCGGGCGCGGACGACGGCCGCCCCGCTGTGCGGATCACCGTCGCCGACACCGGGAAGGGAATGAGTCGGGAGGAGCTGAACCGCGCGTTCGACGACTTTTACACCACCAAGCCGGGCGGCACCGGCCTCGGGCTCTCCATCGTGCGACGGCTGGTACTCGATGCCAATGGCGCGCTACGAGTGGAAACCGAGCCCGGGGGGGGAAGCAAGTTCATCGTCGAGCTGCCGGGCGAGGGCGCGTGAACCGACTCACAGGGTCGTACCCGACGTGTTCCCCGGCTGAAGCCTGGGCTCGGCACGGCACTGTCCTGAAGGACAACCCATGAATGTGCTTCAGCACAGTGTCGTGGCGAGCACACCCTTCAGGATGTGAATCCGATGACGACGGTCCTCGTGATAGACGATGTCGCCGCGCTCGCCGAGCAGTACGCCTACGACCTCAAGCGGGTGGGCCAGTATGAGACGCTGGTCGCGCACAGCGGCCGAGACGCGTTGGACATCCTCGAGCGCGAGGCGGTGGACTGCGTGATCCTCGACCTCGAGATGCCGGGGATGGACGGCTTCGAGGTGCTGCGGGCGCTGGAGCGACGCGCGTTCCGCACCCCCGTGATCGTGTACACTGGAACCGGAAACTACGACCGTTGCATCCAGGCGATCCGGCTGGGCGCCCGGAGCTTCATCGACAAGGCCGAGCCGATGGAGCGCGTCGTCCAGGAGGTCGAAAACGCGCTCGAGCGGCAGCGCCTCGCCGGCCAGGTCGCCGCATTACGCGCGCGCACCGGCGCTGACGCGTCGCTCGTGGGCGCGAGCCCGGCCATGCAGCAGCTCAAGGACGCGATCGCGCGGGTGGCGAAGATCTCGAGTCCTGCGCTCATCGTGGGCGAGAGTGGCTCGGGGAAGGAGCTAGTCGCCCGGGAGCTGCACCGCCTCGGCGCCAGCCCGAACGGCCCGTTCGTCGCCCTCAACAGCGCGGCGCTCCCGGAGAACCTGGTCGAAGACGAGCTGTTCGGACACGAGCGCGGTGCGTTCACCGGCGCGAACGCCCTCCGCAAGGGTGCCTTCGAGGCGGCCTCGGGTGGAACGCTGTTCCTGGACGAGATCGGCGAGCTGCCGCTCCCCGCGCAGGCGAAGCTGCTGCGCGTGATCGAGCAGCGACAGGTCACCCGGGTCGGCGGCAACCGCACGATCACCGTGGAGGCGCGCGTAGTGGCCGCGACCAACCGCGATCTGGAGGCGGAGGTGGCCGCGGGACGGTTCCGGCAGGATCTGTACTATCGGCTGAATGTGCACGTGCTACGCGTCCCGGCACTGCGCGAGCGGTTGTCCGACCTCCCCGCGCTGGTCGAGCAGCTCGTCATGTCCACTTGCATGCGCTTCGGGGTACGCCCCAAGCGGGTCGATGGAGCGGCGCTCGAGTCGTTGATGGCCTACGACTGGAAGAAGAACAACGTCCGCGAGCTGCGCAATACCGTGGAGCGCATGATCATCGCGACCGAGGCGGACCTAATCGGGCTGGGTGACGTACCAGCCGAGATCCGGGACGGAGCGGGGAGCGTCGCGAGCGAAGCGAGTCCGGGCCCCGCGGCCACGAGCTTTCACGCCCTCAAAGCCGAGGCCGAGCGACGCATCATCGTGGCCGCTTTGGAGCGCAACGAGTGGCACATCACGAAGACGGCCCAGGAGCTCGGCCTCTCCGATCACGCGAGCTTGTTGAAGATCATGCGCCGGCACGCAATCAGTCGTGAGTAGCCCGTGTCCTGATGCACACATCGAGCCGGTTGATTGCGTGTCCGTCCGGACACGAGCGCCCTCGCATTCTCCCACAACCGATTGTGCCGATGGCTGATAGGTGACAGCCGGTCGCTGGCCCTCCTCCTGCTCTTACGCGGGGCACGAACCCCAACCAGGAGGAGTTTATGCGGAACCGTCTCACCATCATCCCGATCGCTGCCTTGGTCCTCGCGGCCTGCGGCGACAAGCGCCCCAAGGCCTCCGACGCGAACGCAGCCGAAGTCTCCGCTGTCTCGTCTGAGTCGACGAGCGCGTCCGCCCCCACACCGGTCGTCACCGGGCCGGTCTCGTTCGAGGAGGCAAACACGGCATTCAAAGAGAAGCGGTACGACGAGGCGGCACGGCTGTTCGCGACGTACTCCACCGCTAAGCCCGACAACGTGTGGGGGTACTACATGCTCGGCCTCTCCGCGTGGAAGGCGGGGGACCGCGACCGGGCAGTCGACGCGTTCAGGCGGGCGCTCGAGCAGGACTCGACCCACGTCAAGAGTCAGCTCAACCTGAGCCGCGTGCTCATCGAACAAGACAAGGCCCAGGACGCGCTGCCGCACGTCGAGGCGGCGCTCAAGATCGATTCCGGGTCGAGCGAAGGCTTCCGGCTGCTCGGCCGCGTGAAGAGCGAGCTGGGCGACACCGCCGGTGCCATCGGCGCCTATCGGCAGTCGCTCGTGCTCGATGACCGCGACGTGTGGTCGCTGAACAACCTGGCGCGCGTGTACATCGGCCAAGGGCAGTTCGCGCAGGCGCTCGGTCCGCTCGGCCGCGCGATCGAGATCGATTCGACCGTGGCATCGTTCCACAACAACCTCGGCATCGCCCTCGAGCGCACCGGCCACAGCGTTCAGGCCGCCGAGCAGTATCGCGCTGCTGTCGCGATCGACAGCACTCACGGCAAGGCTGCGGCCGGCCTCACCAGGGTGGTCGGGTTGAAGCAAGACCCCGCGGTCGCCCCGGTCGACCTCCACGAGGCCGCGCGGAACTTCCTGGAGCAGTCAAAGACCTGGCGGTAACGCGCGGAGCAAGCAGGCTAGACCGTCCCGATCACCCGGCCGAGCGCAAGGATCTCTTCCTGAATCGCCTTGCGCTCGGCCAGCATCCGCAGGAACGCCCACCGCCTGAAGAGGAACAACCCGAGCGCCCGCGCTGCTCCGATGACCCGGTCGAGCCGCTCGAAGAACACCAGCGCCGCGTACGCGGTCAGCGGGAGCGAGACGGCGGTGAGCAGCGCCGTATCGATTCCCCGCCACCACCACATCGCCATTGCCGCTCCAACCCAAGTGAGTGGGAACAGCAGCATCGCCGCGAGCACCTTGACGCTGGCCAAGGCGTCCTCGGCCGCCCGTGCCATACCGGTGGCGACAAAGCCGACCGCCCGGTACGCGGGGTAGTGGACGACCACGCCGACCGCCGCCGCGGGAAGCAGGAACAGAAGCAAGACGAGGGCCTTCACGGCGTACCGCACCACACGATCGAGCGTGAAGCGACGCGGCGCGAGCTGCCTCGGGTCGAGCTTGCCGGCTGCCGCGAGGGCGGCTTCGTAGCGGTCGATCCGCGCCGCCAGGGCCGCGAACCTCTCGGGCCATTGAATCCGGACGACATGATACCCCGCGAGGAACCGGCGCCGCAGCTCGAACTCGTCGCGCAGCGTGGGCGGCGTCGCCGGCGGTTCGTCCTGGACCGTGAAGATCCGCTGCGCCCGCTCGACCAGCGCGTGCACCTCGGCTTGCTCGGCCTGGAGCGTCACCTCGGCAAGCGCGCGCTCGATCCGCGCCGTCAGCTCACGGACCGGGCCGGGCGGCGGCTCCTCGCCGGGCGCCAGCCGCACCGGCGCTACGGGAAACGGTTCCGCGAAATGCAGCAGGGCGGCGCTGCGGAACGTGCGCTTGGCGCGGTAGTACAGCCCCGCGGGAACGATTCGGAGCGGCGTCGGGCCCGCGAGCACCGCCGCAGCCCCGAGCGCGATGCGCGCCGCGCCCGTGCGGAGCGGGCGGAGCTTCGGGCCGCTGTGCGACGCGCCCTCGGGAAAGATCGCGATCGCTCCCTCCCGTGCGAGCACCTTGCGTGCGGTCTCGAAGGTCTCGCGGTTCTGGGCCGGATCGAACCCTTCGTCCTGCCGGCGGTGCACGGGAATCGCGTCGAAGGCCCGACAGAAGGAGCCGATGACCGGCATGCGAAACAGCGGCGCCTTGGCCAGGAGCGACACGAGGCGCGGGGCGAGACAAAGCAGGAACGACGGATCGATGAGGCCGTTGGGATGATTCAGCACAAACATCACGGGGCCCTGCGCCGGTACGTGCTCGAGACCCGAGACTTCGATCCGCCGGAAGAACACCCGGAGCACGAGACCGAACAACGCCCGGAAGAACGCCCTCACTGTGCCGGCCCGCCCCCCGCCACCCGGCCGCCGCGCCACGCCGCGTAACTCCAGATGATCCCTCCCACCAGCACGGCGACCGGAATGATCAGCACCGCCTCGCCGAGGGAGCGCGCGTCCGAAATCGCTCCGACGAGGGACGGCGACGGCACGTCGCCCAGGACGTGGATCGTGAAAATGCTCAGCGCCACGGCTGTCGCCCGCGTGTGCGGGGACACGACGTTGACGATTGTCGAGTTGATGGGCCCGGTCGACGCGAAGAGCAGCAGCTCGGCTGCAACGATGGCCGTCCAGTATACCGGAGGCGCGGGCGCGGCGAGGGCTGCGAAAGTGAGCGGCGCGGCGGCGAGCGTCGCGACGCCGGAGACCCACAGATACGCCTGCTGTGAGCGCCGCAGCAGCCGGTCGCCCAGCCAGCCACCGCCGTACGTGCCGAGGAACCCAGTCACCACGACGATGGCACCGAACTGCACGGTCGCCTGGGCCTTGGGGATGCCGCGGGCACGCTCGAGAAAGGAGGGCGTCCAGAAGGCGAGGGCCCCGATCGCGAAGGTATAGGCCGCGTAGCCGAGCACGGTGAGGACATAGGGACGGTTGCGGAGCAGGGCGCCATAGGCGGCACGGGCGGCGCCGCCAAGCGACACGGCGGGGCCGCTTGGTGTCGGTGCGCCGACGGCGTCGTGCGCGCCGCGCGGCGGCTCGTACAGGCGCAGCGCGAGGGCGGCGAGCACGATCCCGGGGACGCCAGCGACAAAAAACGCGGGCCGCCACCCGAAGTAGTGGTCGACCAGTCCGCCCACCACGTACCCGAGCGCCGATCCGATGGGGATCGCCGCGAAGAAGATCGCGAACACCCTGCCCCGCCGCTCGCGCGGGAAATAGTCGGCGAGCAGCGCCGGCGAGATCGTGCCATAGGCCGCCTCGCCGACCCCGACCGCGCCCCGCGCCGCGAACAGCGAGGCGTAGCTCCGGGCGAAACCCGCCAGCGCCGTGGCCACGCTCCAGAGTGCCACGCCGAGCCCGATGAGCCGCGTGCGCGACCGGGTGTCGCCCAGCGAGCCGAACACCGGCGCCGCGAGCATGTACACGACGATGAACCCGGTCATGAGCGAGCCGAGCTCGGTGTCCGAGAGCTGCAGCTCGGAGTGCTTCATGCTCTCCGCCAGCGCCGCCACGATCCACCTGTCGAGGTAGTTGAACAGGTTGATCAGCGTGAGTACGGCGAGGGCGGTCCCTGCTAGAGATTTTTCTCGAGCCACGCCGTAAACAGCCCGTACAAGTTCTCCCGCGTGTTCCCGCCCGCGATCGAGTGGGTCTTGTTCGGGTAGATCCGCATGTCGAACTGCTTGTTGGCGGCTTCGAGGCGCTCCACCAGCCGGATCGAGTTCTGGAAGTGCACGTTGTCGTCGCCCGTGCCGTGCACCAGCAGGAAGTGTCCTTTCAGGCTGTCGGCGTAGGCGAGTGGGGCGCCCTCGGCGTAGCCCGCGGCGTTCTCCTCCGGTGTGCGCATGTAGCGCTCGGTGTAGATGGTGTCGTAGAAGCGCCAGTCAGTGACCGGGGCGACGGCGAGCGCCGCCTTGAACACGCCGGCGCCGCGAAACATGCTGAGTGAGCTCATATAGCCGCCGTAGCTCCAGCCCCAGATGCCGACCCGGTCGGGGTCGACGTACGGCTGTGCCGCGAACCAGCGCGCCGAGGCGATCTGATCGGCCGACTCGTACCGGCCGAGATGGAGGTAGGTCATCTTCATGAACCTCGCGCCGCGCGCCCCCGTGCCACGGTTGTCCACACTCGCGACGAGATACCCGTCGTGCGCGAGCAGCTGGTGCCAGAGGTAGTTCGCCCCACCCCAGGAGTCGGTGACCGTCTGGGAGCCCGGCCCGCCGTACACGTTCATGAGCAGCGGATAGCGGTGGGACGGATCGAAGCCCTTCGGCTTGATGATCCAGGCGTTGAGCTCCACGCCGTCCGCCGTCTTGATCGTGATGAATTCCGGGCGAGCGAGCGCGAGCCCGGCCACCCTCGCCGCCAGCGCCGCATTGTCCGCCAGCGTGCGCACGAGCGTGCCGTCCGCCCGGCGCAGGGTTTGGACCGGGGGAACGCCCGCGCGCGAATACGTGTCGACGTACAGCTGGAACGTCGGATCGAACTCGACCCCGTGCGTGCCCGGCTCCGGCGAGATCCGAGTGGAGCCCTTTCCGTCGAGCCCGATCCGCACGAGGGGGCGGCCGAGCGGTCCATCGATCGCGCCGCTGCAGTACAGCACCTTCTTCTTCTCGTCCACGCCGTACACCTGCAGCACGTCCCAGCCGCCCGGCGTCACCCGTCGGACCAACGAGCCGTCCCGGTTGAACAGATACACCTGGTTGTAGCCGTCGCGCTCGGAGACGAACAGGAACTGTTTCCCGCCGTCGATCCAGCGGGGCTGGTTGGCGTCCACCCACGCCGAGTCGGCGTCGGTCATGATCACCCGCGACGCGCCACGTTGCGTGTCGGCGAGCAGCAGGTCGAGCCGGTTTTGGTGGCGGTTGAGCCGCGTGAGCCAGATCTCGTTCGGCGATCCCGCGAAGTCCATGGCGGCGACGTAGATGTCCTTGTCGCCGCCCAAGTCCACCCAGGTCGTCTGCCGCGTCCCCAGATCCACGACCCCGATCTTCACCTCGGAGTTTGGCATCCCTGACTTGGGATAGCGCACCGGCAGGAGCTGGGGATAGAGCGAGTCGGCGTCGATCAGATAGAACCGCGGGATCGCCGTCTGGTCGAGCCCCCAGAACGCGATCCGCCGGCCGTCCGGGCTCCAGCGGAACGCGTCCCGCAGGTCGAGCTCCTCCTCGTATACCCAGTCTGAGGTCCCGTTGATGACGTTGTCGCTGCCGTCGGCAGTCAGGGCGGTCTCCGCCCCGGTTGCGAGATCGGTCACGTAGATGTTGTTCGCGCGCACGAAACCCACCATCCGGCCGTCGGGCGAGAACTTGGCGAACATCTGGTAACCGGGCTGCGCGCTCACCGGGGTGAGGCGCTTGGCCGCGAAGTCCCAGACGTAGTACGTGCCCTTGGTGTTCTGGCGCCACACGCGCGCCGAGTTCGCAAAGATCAGGAGCTTCGCGCCGTCCGTCGAGAAGCTGTACTCTTCGATCGTGATCGGCTGCTGGGCGCCGGGCGGTACGAGATCCCTGCCCCGCACGAGCAGCTGGGTCTTCCCCGACAGCGCGTCCACGCGGTACAGATCGGTGTGCCCCGCGCTATCCTCCCGGGTCGTCGTGTAGGCGGCACCGTCCTTCATCCATGTCAGGGAAACCAGGTCGCTCGCGAACTCGCGGGTGCCCCAGATCGAGTGGACGGTGAGGGTGGGCGCCTGCACCCCCTGCCCGACGAGCGGATCGGCGAGGAGCACGGCGAGAGCGACGAGGCAGAGACGGCGCAGCGGACGGGCATGCATGATGACCACCGAGGGGTAAGTTTGGGTGCCACAAACTTAGCGGCCGGCGGCCATGGCGCGAAGGCTCATGCGCGAGGCCGAGAGAGAGATATCGATGAACGCACCGACGCAGTTGCAGAAGGCCCAGGACTTCCTCGCGCGGCACGCCGGCCCCCGGATGCTCGTTCTCCCCAACGCCTGGGACGTGATCAGCGCTCGGGTGATCGAGGAGGCGGGTTTCCCCGCCATCGCCACCTCGAGCGCCGGGGTCGCCTGGGCGCTGGGGTTCCCCGACGGCGAGCGCATCAGCCGCGGGGAGATGCTCGCCGTGGTCCGCCGGATCGCGGCGAGCGTGCGGATCCCCGTCAGCGCCGACGTCGAGGCGGGCTATGGCGCCACTCCCGAGACCGCGGCCGAGACGGCGCGCGGCGTGATCGCGGCGGGCGCGATCGGGCTGAATCTCGAGGACGGGACGAACGCGGGCTCGCTCCTCGACCTCACCCTGCAGGTGGCGCGCATCCGGGCGGTGCGGGAAGCCGGTGGGGCGGCGCGGGTGCCCCTCGTCATCAACGCGCGCACCGACGCGTTCGAAGTGAAACAATGGTCGCCGGCGGAGCGGTTCGCCGCCGCCGTGCGCCGCGCCAACGCTTACCGCGCGGCCGGCGCCGATTGCCTGTTCGTCCCGCATGTCAGCGACGCCGAGACGATCGGCCGGCTCGCGCACGAGATCACGGGTCCGCTCAACGTCATCGCCGGCCCACCCGCCCCGCCGTTGGGAGAGCTCGAGCGCCTCGGAGTGCGCCGGGCCAGCCTGGGTCCGCGAGTCGTGCAGGCCACGCTCGGACTCATCCGCCGCATCGCCGTGGAGCTGCGCGACCACGGTAGCTACGACGCCATGGCCGACCTGGTGATGCCGTTCGGGGACATCCAGCGCCTGTTGGCGCGACCCTCTTGACGGCCCGAGGCGGGGGGGTATATTTATGCCGAACGCTGCATATTAATACGAACGGGCTGCTGTCGCTCATACGATCAGGTGGGTACGCCGTGAACGTCCGCATCGCTAACGCCAAGCTGCCGAATCCGACCTGTCCTTCGAGCGGGAGCGACCGGGCGGTATAAAGGTGCAGTAAGGCGAGAAGGTTCCCGGCCCGCTCCCGACAGAGAGCGGGCCTTCTGTTTGACCGTCCATTCGAGGAGCACGCATGCCCGACGGCGACCGATCGAGGTGGGCCAACCGCCGCGCGCCGGACCTCGACCCCTGGCGGGAACAGGACGCCTGCGGTGTCGGGTTCGTGGCGCGGGCGTCAGGCGAGCGCGGCCCCGACATCCTCACCTTGGCGCTCCAGGCCCTCGCCCGCGTGGCCCACCGTGGCGCCGCCTCGACCGACAGCTCGGGCGACGGCGCCGGCGTGCTGACGCAGATCCCCTCCCGGCTGTTCTACCGCGATGGGGCGACCCGCGGGCTCGCGCTCGAGCCGGGCCAGCCCTTCGCCGTCGGCGCCTTCTTCCTGCCCACGGACCATGCCGCGCTGGGACGCGCCACCGCCATCATCGAGGCGGTGTTGGGGGAAGCGGGCCTCCCGGTGCTCGGCTGGCGCGATGTCCCCGTCGACCGCGACGTGCTCGGCCCCAGCGCCCGGGCCACCTGCCCCACTATCCGGCAGGGGATCATCGCCGCGCCTGCGGACGGCGGGCGCACCGACGCGGCCGCCTGGGAGCGGGCGCTCTACCTCGCGCGCCGCACGATCGAGCGTCGCATCGCCGAAGCCGAACCCGCGGTGCAGCCGTTTTTCGTGTGCTCGCTCTCCTGTCGCACGCTCGTCTACAAGGCGCTGCTCACCGGGCCGCAGCTTCCCGCATTCTTCCCCGACCTCAAGTCGCCGGACTACGAGACGGCGATCGCGGTCTTCCACCAGCGCTACTCGACCAACACCAGCCCGAGCTGGCCGCTGGCGCAGCCGTTCCGGCTGCTCGCCCACAACGGCGAGATCAACACGCTCTGGGGCAACCGCAACGCCATGCGCGCCCGCGAGCCGGCCCTCGCGTCGCCGCTCTGGGGCGAGGCGATCGACGCGCTGAAGCCGGTGATCTGGGCCGAGGGAAGCGATTCGACGAGCCTCGACAACGCGGTGGAGCTACTGGTGCGCTCGGGCCGCGACCCGGTGCACGCCCTCATGATGCTCGTCCCCGAGGCCCACGCGGGCGCGAGCGAGATGGAGCGGGCGCTGCGTGGGTTCTACGAGTTCCACGAATGCCTCGTGGAGCCGTGGGACGGTCCCGCCGCGCTGGCGTTCTCGGACGGCGTGATCGCCGGGTCCGCCCTGGACCGGAACGGCCTGCGCCCCTGCCGCTACAAGATCACGCGCGACGGCCTGGTGGTCGCCGGCTCGGAGGTCGGGCTGGTGGATCTCGCGCCGGGCGACGTGATCGAGACCGGCAGCCTGGGGCCAGGCGAACTACTCGTGGTCGACACCCGGCGCAAGGCGATTCTGCACAACGCCGAGGCCAAGCGCGAGGTGGCGCGCCGCCGGCCGTACGCGCGCTGGGCGGTACGCTGCATCCGCCCGCTGCGGCCGGTGTCCGGGGCGGCGGCGCCGCCGCTCGAGCGCTCCGAGCTCGGCACGCGCCAGCTCGCGTTCGGTTGGAGCTTCGAAGACCTGCGCTACGTCGTCGAGCCGATGGGGGGGGCGGGCCACGATGCCGTCTGGAGCATGGGCGATGACACGCCCATCCCGCCGCTCTCGCGCGTGCCCCAAAGCGTGTATGCCTACGTGCGCCAGCGCTTCGCCCAGGTGACGAACCCGCCGATCGACGCGTTGCGCGAGGGCCTGGTGATGTCGCTCCGCATGCAGCTGGGTCGCCGGGGATCGCTCCTTGCCGACGGGCCGGACGGCTTGCGGCTCGTGCGGAACGACCATCCCATTCTCTTGGTGGACGAAAAGGCGGCGCTCGAACGAGTCGCCGGTGTGCAAGCGGTGACGCTGCCGGCGACCTGGCGCCCGGAGGCCGGGGCGGACGGGCTCCGCGCCGCGCTCGACCGGCTGTGCCGCGCCGCAGGGCGCGCTGTGGGGGAGGGCGCTCGCATCCTCATCCTGAGCGATCGCACCGCCGGGTCCGACCGCCCACCCATCCCGATGCTGCTCGCCGTCGGCGCCGTGCACCGGCACCTCGTTCAGAACGGGCTGCGCACGCGGCTCGGCCTCGTGGCCGAAGCGGGCGACGCCTGGGACGTCCACCACTTCGCCGCATTGATCGGCTACGGCGCCGAGGCCGTGCATCCCTGGCTCGCCCTCCAATCGGTGCACGCCCTGTTTGCGGACGAGAAGGCGAGCGGCACCGATGCGTCGTCCCCACGGCCCACGCCGGACGAAGCGCGCCTGAAGTTCTGCGCGGCCGCGGAGCTAGGCCTCCTCAAGGTGCTGTCGAAAATGGGCATCTCGACGCTGTCCTCGTACTGTGGCGCCCAGATCTTCGAGGCGCTCGGGCTGGGCGCGGAGGTGATCGACGCATGCTTCCCGGGGACCGTCTCGAGCATCGGCGGCGTGGGCTTCGCGGAGATCGCCGAAGACGTCATGGCCCGACACCAGGCCGCGTACGGGGAGTGCAGCGACGCGGCGCAGCGCGCGCTTCCCGATCACGGACGGGTGCGCTACCGCCGCGACGGCGAGGACCACGGGTGGTCGCCGCCCCTGGTCACGGCGCTGCAGCGCGAGGGGTACGCGTCCTTCCGCGCCAAGGTCTCGGCGCGCCGGCCGGCCGGCCCCCGGGACTTGCTGGCCATCCGCGCCGGCACGGCCATCCCTGTGGAAGAGGTCGAGCCGGTCGACGCGATCCGCCGACGCTTCATCTGTACCGCGATGTCGCTCGGCGCGCTGTCACCCGAAGCGCACGCCACGCTCGCCACGGGAATGAATCGCATGGGTGCGCGCTCGAACTCGGGGGAAGGTGGAGAAGACCCCGATACCTACGTCGCGCTCGCTAACGGCGATCGCGCGGACAACAAGATCAAACAGGTGGCGTCGGGCCGGTTCGGCGTCACGACGCACTATCTGGTCCGCGCCGAGGAGCTCGAAATCAAGATGGCGCAGGGGTCAAAGCCCGGTGAGGGAGGGCAGCTCCCCGGCCACAAGGTGACGGCCTTGATCGCCCGGTTGCGCCATTCGGTGCCGGGCGTGCCGCTCATCTCGCCGCCGCCGCACCACGACATTTACTCGATCGAGGATTTGGCGCAGCTCATCCATGACCTGAAACAGGTCAACCCGCACGCGCGAGTCGGCGTGAAGCTCGTCGCCGAAGCGGGCGTGGGGCGCGTGGCCGCTGGGGTCGCGAAGGCGTACGCCGATTACGTGCTCATTTCCGGCCACAACGGCGGGACGGGCGCGTCGCCGCTGTCCTCGATCAAGCACGCCGGCTCCCCCTGGGAGCTCGGGCTCGCGGAAACACAGGCGCTGCTGATCGAAAACGGCTTGCGGCACCGCATCGAAGTCCGCACCGACGGCGGCCTGCGCACCGGCCGGGACGTGGTGATCGCCGCGCTGCTCGGCGCCGAAACGTACGGCTTCGGCACGGCGTCGCTCGTGGCCATCGGCTGCGCGATGGCGCGGCAGTGCCACCTGAACAGCTGCCCCACCGGCATCGCGACCCAGCGACCCGAGCTCCGGGCCAAGTTCCGCGGCACGCCGGAGCAGGTGGTCGCCTATTTCACGGCGCTCGCCGAGGACGTGCGGCAGATCCTGGCAGGGATGGGACAGAAGAGCCTCGACGAGATCGTCGGCCGGGTGGACCTGCTGGAGCGCGTGGATCGCCCGGAAGTGCCGCGGGCGCAAATGCTCGACCTCTCGCTCATCCTCGCCGATGCACTCGGGGGGCCGGACGCACCGCGGCGACGCACCGTCGCGCGGAACGACCGCCCCGGCGTCGAGTCGCTCGACGAGGAAATCCTGCGCGCGCTCGAGCCGCGTCTCGCAGCGGGCCGCCCATTCGCCGGGGTGTACGACATCGGCAACCACCACCTGACGGTCGGCGCCCGGATCGCGGGGCGTCTCGCGCAACGTCACGGCAACGCCGGGCTGCCGCCCGGGGCCGTGCGCCTGCGCTTCCGCGGGAGCGCGGGCCAGAGCTTCGGCGCGTTCGCCCTGCCGGGCATGCAGCTCGAGCTCGAAGGCGAAGCGAACGACTACGTCGGCAAGGGGCTCTCGGGCGGCGACATCACGATCCGCCCGTTCCGCGATGCGGCCTACGCCAATGCCACGGACCACAACGTGATCCTCGGCAACACGGCGCTGTACGGAGCGACGGGGGGGAGGCTATTCGCCGCTGGCCGGGCGGGGGATCGCTTCGCCGTACGCAACTCCGGGGCGGTCGCCGTGCTCGAGGGCGCCGGGAACCACTGCTGCGAGTACATGACCGCAGGCGTCGTGGTCGTCCTCGGGCCGGTGGGACGGAACTTCGGCGCGGGGATGTCGAACGGCGCCGCATACGTGCTGGACGAGCTGGGCCACTTCGCCACTCGCTGCAATACCGACATGGCGAGCGTGCGAGCGCTCGACCCGGCGGACGAGCTGCTGGTGCGGGACCTCGTGCGGGAGCACGCGGCCCGGACCGGGAGCCCGCGGGCGCGCGCGCTGCTCGACCGCTGGGACCGGGTCGGCCCGCTGCTCCGCAAGCTCGTTCCGCACACCGCGCCGGCCGCGGCCGCAGCGCCGGCCACCAGTCCAGCCGCAGCGGCGCCCGCCGCGGTCTGAGTCGACCGAGCGGACGCCTAGTAGAGGTACGCCACAGCCACGGCGAACGTGAGCTGATCTTTCTTGCCGGCGAACGCAGCCAGGCTGGATCGATCGTAGCGGAGCTCGGGCCGGACCACGGCATTGGGCCACGCGCGGACGTTGAGAGTCGCCGTACCGCTGCCGAACTTCTGCCCTGTGTTCGCGGGGAAGCCGAGCACGCCGCTGGTGCGGGCGCCGTCCTCGTCATTCATGTAGTCGCCGCGCAGCGCTAGGCCGAAGGATGAGGTGAAGTCGTACGTGACCCAGCCTCCCAGGGCCCACCACTGCGCGTCCTGCGTCGGGTCGGGCAGCGTCGCGTTCGCCTGCTCTTTCCCGTAGTCCCCCTGCACCCAGAGGGCCGCCTTGCCGAGCTTACGCCACAGCAGCCCGTCGACGCCGTAGCGGTTGGCGCCGTTGATGCCCGCCTCCTCGGGGCCCCAGAACCCCACAATCCCGAGCGAGGTCGCCGCGTCGGGATAGATCCCGACCCGTCCCATCAGCGACTTCCGGCTGTTGTTGTCCGACACCTGGTCCCAGCCGTTGTTCACGCGGAGCTGCAAGTCCACGTGGTCGTTGAACTTGGTCTCGACGCTCACGCCCAGCGCGGTGGCGTTCTCCACGTAGATGAACTGATTCCCCTCCGACCAGTTGGGGTTGGCGTAGGTCTCGATCACCTCGAGCCCGAGGAGCGTGGGGATGCGTCCCACCTTGAGCTGTAATCCGTTGCCACTGGCGGTGGGCACGTTCAGGGTGACGTAGAGGTGGGGCAGGTCCGCCTGGGGACCGAGGTCCAACCCGTTGGACTTGATCACCCGCGCATCCTGTCCCAGCAGCAGCTCCGTGTGAAACCCCGCGCTGAACTTCGCCGGGTCGTACGGCTTGTCGAGCACGACCCCGAGCGCGTTCAGCGTAAAGCGGTTCTGAAAGCGGTCGTACAGCCGTCCCACGATCGCGGTGTCGTCGAGGCTCCGGGCCGAGTACGCATACGATGCTTGCACGAAGCCGGTGAGCTTGACGCCGGCCAGCGCGGTCTCGAGGTGGTTGACCGGTTGCGGCGGCGGATCGGCCTTCTTACCGGTCGTGTCCGCCGGTGCCGAAGGCGCGCTCTGCGCGGCCAGCCACACCGGAGCGATCAAGAGGGCGCTGAGAAGACGCATGTGCTCTCCTTGACTTAGCGTGAAGGAATCGGTCCGTAGGCCGCTACACCCTCGGCGCCTGCTGCGCGGCTTGCTGCAGCGCCCGGCGCTGCACCTCGTCCGCGGTGACCGCGGTGACCGCGGCCGTGTCCACCTCCCCCGTTCTGATCCGAATCACGCGCTCGAGCGGCTGGACGAAGATCTTCCCGTCACCGACTTCGCCGGTGCGCGCCGACGACAGGATCGCATTGATGGTGGGCTCCACGAACGGCTCCGACACCGCCATCTCGAGGCGCACCTTCTCGCGGAATTCGAGCACCACGTTGGCGCCGCGGTAGTGCTCGTGCAGCTCCCGCTCCCCGCCGTGCCCGCTCACGCGACTGATCGTGACGCCGGTGACGCCGGCGCGGAATAGCGCCGCCTTCACCTGCGGCAGGCGCTCGGGGCGAACGACCGTCGTGATCAGCTTCATGGTCACTCCTTCAGGCTAGGTGTCAAAACGCTGTCGCGTCGCTGTTCAGGCCGCTTCGGGCTCCGGCTCTAACCCGCTGCCCAGTGAGACATCGGTGGGCTCGCTGAGGATGACCGCCGAGGCCACTTCGGGCGTGTCGGGATACGCCAGTGCCCCCATTTCCGGCAGGTCGAGCCCGAGCTCCTCGATTTCGGGCGCCACGCGGTGGCCGCCCACCAGGACCGCCGTCACCTTGTACGCGACGTAGGCCATGGCCCCCACGGCCACGAAGTTGGTCACGCCGCCGACCAGCTGAGCCGCGAACTGGCCGGCGTCACCGTACAGCAGCCCCCGCACCGCCCCGTTGACCCCGTTCCAGCCGTCTCCGTAGGTGCCATCGGCCAGCAACCCCAGCGACAGGATGCCCCACAGCCCGCACACTCCGTGCACCGATATCGCACCGACCGGATCGTCGATGCGCAGGCGGCGCTCGATGAAGAAGACCGCCGCGCACACCAGCACCCCGGCGATGCCGCCGATCAGGACTGCGGACGGCGCGGTGACGAAGGCGCAAGGCGCTGTGATCGCCACCAGTCCGGCGAGCGTCCCGTTGGCCAGCATCGACGGATCGGGCTTCCCGTACTTGAGCCACATGTACAGCATCGCGGTGATGCCCCCAGCTGCCCCAGCCAGCATCGTGTTCGTCGCAATGACCCCGATGCGCAGGTCCGAGCCCGCCAGCGTCGACCCGGCGTTGAAGCCGAACCAGCCGAAAGCGAGGATGAAAGTCCCGATCAGCGCCATCGGGATGTTGTGACCCGGGATCGCGTTGACGCTGCCGTCGAAGTTGTATTTCCCACGACGCGGACCCAGCAGCGCCGCGGTGACGAACGCCATCACGCCGCCCGTCATGTGCACTACGGAGGAGCCCGCGAAATCCACGTGGCCATGCCCGAGGCCCGCGTTCTTGCCGAGCATCGCCAGCCACCCGCCGCCCCACGTCCAGTTCGCATAGATGGGATAGATGAACGCGCCGACGAACACGCTGAAGACGGCGAATGCCGCGAACTTCCACCGCTCCGCCAGCGCCCCCGTCGGGATGGTGGCCGCGGTGTCCATGAAAACCATCTGGAACAGGAAGTAGGCGAAGACCGGCGCAACGTAGGCGACGCCGGTGAGGAAGAACCCCGTGCCGCCAAACAGCCCCCAATCCTTTCCCCCGATGGTGAGCGAGACCTCGTGCGCCAGTTTGTCGTAGCCGCCGAGCGTGCCGAGCGCCCCCACCCCGCCTGCCTGGAACGCGAACCCGACCGCCCAGTAGGCCAACATCGCGATGCCGTAGACCATGAAGTTCATCGTGATGGTATGCGCGGCGTTTTTGGCGCGCGTGAAGCCGGTCTCTACCATCGCGAAGCCGGCCTGCATGAACATCACGAGGAACCCGGCGACCAGCGTCCACACGAAATTGATGGCGACCGTGTTCGCGGCCGCGGCCGCGTTGGCCGCCTGGGCGAGTGAGTCTGCAGCGGCGACGCCGTGCGTCGCCAGCATCAACGACGACGCCACGGGTGCTGCCCAGCCAAGCCCAGCGAAGCTCATACGATCTCCCGAGCGGGGGTGAGAGTGCGGGTACTGACATAAAATTCGTGCTTAGAATGCACAAACTGGATGACACTACGCTACTACCCATTCGGGTGGGTTGAACTATTGTGCTATTGTTTGTGCATAAGATGCAGATTTTCAGCGACGCGTGGGCCTACCCTTACAGCGATCGGCGTGCCACGACGCAGATATGGCGCGACCCTCTGGGCCCAAGCGGCCGGGCGAGGGCGCACAGCAGCACCGCAACCGCCATGCTACCGAACAGACGCCGAACCCAGCCCCAGTCGCGCACCGCCTTGAACCATGACTCGAACTGATACCACAGGCGATCGTAGAGGTAGTCGATCGAGACGAGCTCGAAGGGACTCGCACGGACCTGTCCGACAAACTCCGGGAAGGCACGCGGTTGGAGGTACTCGGTGAGGAGCGCGTGGCCCCCGGGCCGGACGACCCGATGTGCCTGGTCCAGCGCGAGCCGCCGCTCCTCGGCCGGGAGCTGCCAGCTATGCAGCCCGTCGGAGAGCACGACCACGTCGAACGTCCCCGCGCGGAACGGGAGCGCCGTCGCGCTGGCGACGACGCAGTGCGCGGGCCGGCCGAGCGCGCGCAGCCGTTGCCGCGCCCCGCGGATCGCCGTCGGCGACAGGTCCACCGCAAATAGGGCCTGCGGGAGACGCGCGAGCTGCGCCGTCAGCTGTCCCATGCTGCAGCCGATGTCCAGCAGTCTTGCGGGATTGGGGTCGAGGCGCCGCACAGCCAGGCAGACGAAGCGATGACGGAGGATCTCGGCCGCACGCCGGCTGTAATCGAAGGGCTCCCCGCGCCGGTGCATCTCCTCGAACACCCTGGCGCGGTCCACCGCTAGCCGTAGCCTTGAAACGGCTCCGTCAGGAGCCGGAGGGTGAGCGGCTTATATGTGAACACATGGCTCAGACGCACCTCGCTCGCCACCCGCTCGACGTGGGTCTCCACGAGGTCGAAATCCTTCGCGTCGCCCAGCCCCATGGCGTTCAGGCGCTCGGCTTCGGCCTTACACACGTCCCCGGGCGTCGGCTTGGGGTTGGGATAGGCGTCTTCGTGATGATCGCGCAGCGCCTTCCAGTGCTCGTCCCCGGCGCGCTCTACGGCGGCCCGGATGTCGTCGCGCGTGAACGGCATCGGATTCGCTACCGCCCGAGCACCGCCGGGATGTCCTGCTCTCTCACGGTGCGGTTGAACGCCGGGACGTCCGTCTCCACGATCGCCTTCAGCCGATCGAGATACCCCTGCAGCTCGGCCACGAGCTGGTCGAACACCTGGTACGCTTGATCAGTGGGCGGCGCGTCGGCGCTTCCGACCACCCCGGCGAGCGACGCGAGCTTGTTGTTCACCTTGATCGGGAAGTTGAGCGGATCCTCGTTGCTTCTGTTCCTGATCTGGTAGATGGATTCTTCCACGGCGCCGAGCTTCGCCTGGAGCGAATCCCCCGCCCGCGCGACGGCGGCACCTTTCCCGGCGGGCAGCGCCTTGGCGCGTTTCGCGGCGGCGTCGATCTGTTCCTTGACGTCACGGATCTGCTGCACGGCGTCGTCCGCTGCGCTCACGCGGGCACGGATCCGGACGAGCAGGTCGAACTGCTTCTGCAGGTCGTCCTGCGTGGCCTTGACCCGAGGGTCCATTGTGACGTTGAAGCCCCGGGTCTCCGACCAGCCCCCGACGGTGACCCGGACCTTGTAGCTCCCTGGCACCGCGAGCGGACCCCGCGTGTTCCCCGCCCAGAACACGAGACCCTTGAACCGGTGTGCGTCCGCGTAGCGCAGATCCCAAACGAATCGGTTCAGGCCCGCGTCGGGCTTGAGGGAGTCCCCCGGCTCCTTCGGGCGACTCGAGAACCGTCGAACTACCGAGTCGCGCGCGTCGAGGACCTCGAGTGTCGCTTCCTCTTCCGGCTTCTGCTTCAAGTAGCAGTACACGATCGCGCCGTTCGGTGGGTTCGTGCCAAGCGCCGCGAGGCTGCGCGCCGGCACGAACCCCGGCCCGCGGAACCGCACCGCGTCGCGCGGCGTGAAGAGGTGCCGGTCCGAGTGCGCGATCTCGTCCGACAGCTGTTCGAGCGGCGTGATGTCGTCGAGCACCCAAAACGCCCGGCCGTGCGTCGCGGCGGCGAGGTCATGATCCTTGATGGCGAGATCGTGCACCGGCACGACCGGCAGGTTGAGCTGCAGCGTCTGCCAACTCCCACCGTCGTCGAACGACACGTACACCCCGAACTCGGTGCCGGCGAACAGCAGCCCCCGGCGCGCCGGATCCTCGCGCACCACGCGGACGAAGTGAGTCTCCGGGATCCCGGTCACGATCTTCTTCCACGAGCGACCGTAGTCCGTCGTCGTGTACACATACGGTCGGAAGTCATCGAGCTTGTAGCGCGTCGCCGCAACGTACGCGGTCGCGGCGTCGTGGGGCGACGCTTCGACCGTGCTCACCAGCGCCCACTCGGGCAGCTCCTTGGGCGTGACGTTCTGCCACGACTTCCCGCCGTCACGCGTCACCTGCACTAGGCCGTCGTCGCTGCCAACCCAGATCACGCTCGAATCCTTCGAGCTCGGCGCGACCGTGAAGATCGTGTTGTAATACTCGATGCTGGTGTTGTCTTTGGTGATCGGACCCCCGGACGAGCCCTGCTTGCTCTTGTCGTTGCGCGTCAGGTCCGGACTGATCGCCTGCCAGCTCTGCCCCTCGTTGCCGGACTTGAACAGCAGCTGCGCTCCGATGAACAAATCGTTGGGGTTGCGCGGCGAGAGGACGATGGGGAACGTCCACTGAAAGCGATACTTGAGATTCGCCGCGCCCCAGCCCATCGGGTTGTCGGGCCACGCGTTGATGGCGCGGGTCTGGCCCGTCCGATGATCGTAGCGCGTGATGAGGCCGCCGTAGCTCCCGGCGAACACGATGTCAGGGTCGTCCGATCGCGCGGCGATCCAACCGCTCTCCCCACCCCCAACGTCGTACCAGTCTTTTTCGGTGATGCCGACGCCATCGGTGCGGGTGGCAATGCACACCGTGCTGTTGTCCTGCTGGGCGCCGCACAGCTTGTACGGGAAGTGGGTGGTGGCGATGACGTGATAGAACTGTGCCGTCGGCTGATTGCCTTGGGTGGTCCACGTGGCGCCGCCGTTGGTGCTGATCGTCGCCCCGCCGTCGTTGCCGTTAATCATCCGGGTTGGGTCATGCGGGTCGATCCATAGGGCGTGGTGGTCCCCGTGGGGACCGCGCAGCGTCGTGAACGTCTTGCCGCCGTCGATCGATTTGAGGAGGGCCGTGTTGAGGACGTATACGCCGTCCACGTTCCCCGGATCGGCGAACACGTGGGTGAAGTACCAGGCACGCTGGCGGATCTCGTGGTCGTCGCTCGAGCGGGTCCAGGTCGTGCCGCCGTCGTCCGAGCGGAACAGGCCGCCGGAGTCCGCCTCCACCAGCGCCCACACTCGGTCGTGGTCGAGCGGCGAGACGGCGAGCCCAATCTTGCCGATAACCCCCTTGGGGAGCCCCTTGTTGCGGGTGATCTCGCTCCAGCTGTCGCCACCGTCAGTGGATTTGAAGATCCCGCTCCCGGCCCCACCCGAGACCAGCTCCCAGGGCCGCCGCAGCGCCTGCCAGAGCCCCGCGTACAGGACACGTGGGTTGACGGGATCGAGTGCCAGGTCGATCGCCCCCGTGCTGTCGTTCCGGAACAGGACCTTGTCCCAGGTCTTACCGCCGTCCTTGGTGCGGAACACCCCTCTCATTGCGTTCGGGCCGAAGGCGTGGCCCAACACCGCCACGTAGGCCAGGTCGGCGTTCTGCGGATGCACGGCGACGTGAGCGATCTGGCCGGCGTCGGCCAGCCCGGTCTTCTTCCACGTCTTGCCGGCGTCGGTAGACCGGTAGAGGCCATCGCCCGGGGACAGGTTGCCGCGGAGCGGCGACTCGCCGGTGCCGGCGTACACCACGTTGGGATCGGAGGGCGCCACGGCGAGCGCGCCGATCGACCCGGCGGTGAGATACTTGTCCGAGACCGGTTGCCACGTCAGCCCCCCGTCCACCGTCTTCCACACGCCGCCGCCCGTGCCACCCATGTAGTAGACGAGCGGCTGGGCCGAGCTGCCCGCGACGGCGGTCACCCGGCCGCCGCGGAACGGGCCCACTTCGCGCCACACGAGGCCGCGGTACAGGCTGGTGTCGTACTTCGCGATCTGGCCGCCGGCCGGCGAAACCGACACGGCCAGCGCCAGCAGCTGGACGAGCAGTGGGGTCGCGCCGCGGAGCGACAGCAATCCGATCGTGGCCGGCATGTCTCGGCATCTGTAGGGAACGAGCCGGGAAATTACCGCCCATCACCGGAGCCGCAACTCCACGTGCAAGTGGTCGCCCGTGCCCACGTGCCGCAGGGTCCCGAGTCCCACGCTCCAGAAGTACAGCTGCACCAGGCGGTTCTTCACTTCGCTCCGGCCGCGCGTGCGCAGATCGACGGCGTGGATGTAACCGTCCGCCTGCACGTAATGCAGCGACCCGTCAGCGGGCCGCATCCCCATCGCGGCGTAATCGGCCCGCTGACGGGCGACGTCCGTGATGACGATGTCCGCGTCCACCAGGATCCAGGTGCTGAGGGCGACCCGGAGCAGTGGATGGAGCGAGCCGTAGTACGCGCGCACCTGGTCCGACTTGGCGTTGCCGCTGGAGAGGTAGATCAGGGCGTAGCTGCAATACGCGAGTACCAGCGGCAGCGCGACGCGCCGGGCGAGCACCAGCACGTTGACCCGACCGGTCAGCCGGTGCGAGAGCCAGCCGGCGTACGCGGTGACGACCAGCAGCGTGCACCCGGCGCCGCCTGCCAGCGCAAGCCAGGGTCCGGCGCCGCGGTGCGTGTACAGCAACACCGAGCCCCGCACCAGCACGAAGAACGGCAGCACGGCGAGCACGGTGAGCTTCCCGGCGAGCGCGAGGGCGCGCCGGGCGAGTGGCCGCCACGGCGGGAGCTTTCCGGGCGCGGCGATGCGCGCTTCCAGCCGCTCCCACTCCCGCAGGGCCGCGAGCTTGAGTTTCCGGATCGCCATGGCCGGCCCTACGGGGCCGGGGGATCGCCGGTTCCCTCCGGTGTGCAAGCCGCTCTGTCTCATGCGTCTCTCATGGGACCTCAACCGGGATTTTCACGATGCGCAGACCGATCCTCGCCGCGGTGGCACTCGCCATCGCCTTGACTGCCTGTCTGGGGCGCCTCGAGCGCTCCGACCGGACGGACGCTCGCGACAGCGCGGCCAATCGAGTGGCCGGCTATGCGCCAGGCACGAACTTGAGAGCCGAAAGCAGGCCCGCAGCGGCCGTGGGCCTCGCCGTCGCCGCGCGGGAGCGAGCGCCGTCGGACTTCCCACCGATCCGGCCCGCCGACGTGACTCCCGCCATGATCATCCGCGCCGGCCAGGCGAACATCGAGGTGGACTCGCTCGAGCCCGCGGTCACATTGGTGCGCAAGCTCGCCCATCAGCTCGGCGGCTACGTCGCGAACACGGCGATGCAAACCGGCCGCGGCCAGCTCCGCTCGGCGACCCTCGAGGTGAAGATCCCGGCGGCCCGCTTCGACGAAGCGCTGGGCGGGCTCGCACCGATCGGCAAGCTCGAGTCGGTGAACGTCAGCGCCGAGGACGTCGGCGAGGAGTTCACGGACGCCACGGCCCGCATGGCGAACGCCAGGCGACTCGAGAACCGGCTGATCGAGCTGATCGCGACACGAACCGGAAAGCTCAAGGACGTGCTGGATGTCGAGCAAGAGCTGGCACGAGTGCGCGAGGAGATCGAGCGCTATGAGGGGCGGCTCCGCTATCTCCGGGCGCACGCGGCCCTGAGCACGCTCACGATCTGCGTACATGAGCCGGTGCCCGTGGTGGGGCATCCCGGCTCGAGCGTCGTGGCAGAGGCGTTCAAGCAGGCGTGGCGGAATTTTGTCGATCTGGTGGCCTGGTGCATCCGGTCGCTCGGAGTCGTCGTACCGTTGGGCGCAGTCGCAACGCTCGGCTGGCTCGCAGTACGGCGGTGGCGCAAGGGCCAGGTGCCGCGTCCCGCAGAAGCCTGACCGCGGCGTTTCCTCGCCCGCTCCAGACCCGCTTCGCGGGTGATAGAATTCCCCCATGCGGGGGCCACTGGTCTGCGGGCTTGCGGCGGTGCTGAACGCAATCGGTCCCGCGGCGCGTGCGCAAGACGCAACCCGCTCGCGCCAGACCGCGATCGTCACCGCCGCCGCCCGCGTGGCGCCCGCGGTCGTGAGCGTGAACGTGCTGCGGCGCGAGCGCCGCATGCCCGCCGACCCCTTCGACCTCTTATTCATGCCACGGGGATACGAGCAGACCGTCGAGGGGTACGGGTCCGGGTTCATCGTTTCCTCCGATGGTGTCGTGATCACCAACCAGCACGTGACGCAAGGGGCGGAGCAGATCGTCGTGACCACCCGCGACGGGCGTGACTTCCCCGCGAAGGTCCTCGGCGAGGACCCGCTGACGGACATCGCCGTCCTCAGAGTGAACGGGTCGGATTTACCCGTGGCGCCGCTCGGTCAAAGCACCGACTTGATGATCGGTGAGTGGGTCCTGGCCATCGGGAATCCGTTCGCCTACCTGCTCGGGAACAGCGAACCGACCGTCACAGCGGGAGTGGTGAGCGCGACGGGTCGGAACCTGCTCCCGTCGGAGGGACAGGCCGGGATCTACGTCGGGATGATCCAGACCGACGCCGCGATCAACCCGGGAAACTCGGGAGGACCGTTGGCGAACGCCTCGGGTCAGGTCGTGGGCGTCAACAGCAATATCTTGACGCCGAGCGGCGGCTCGGTCGGAGTGGGGTTTGCGATCCCCATCGAGCGAGCCGTGCGGGTGGCGGATGAGCTGCGGCGGTTCGGGACCGTGCGCCGGGCGTGGGTGGGGCTCGACGTCGCGGGTGCCGATGACCTGCGCGGCTGGAAGCGGGTGGGTGGCCTGCGGGTGACGCAAGTCGCGGAGCATGGTCCCGCCGCACGCGCCGGGATCGCCGAGGGAGACGTGCTGCTGGTCGCGAAGGGCCATCGCCTGCGCACGTTCCTCGATTGGGAGGCGGTCCTGCTCGACACGGGTCCCGGCGACTCACTCACCGTCTCTTACCGGCATGCGGGCCAGGCCCGAACGGCGCGGCTCACGGTCACGGACCTGCCCACCACGCTCGCGGAGAAGGTGGCCATTCTGGGCGGTATGAAGGTGGTCACGGTGACGGACGCGGTGCGCGCCGAGCGCGGCATCCAGAGCGACCACGGGGCGCTGATCTACGACATCCCGGACGAGATGCAACAGGCCACCGGCTTGAGGTCCGGTGACGTGGTGCTGCAGATTAACCGAGCCAAGATCGCCGGCGCCGAGGACCTGCGACGCGCCTTCTCGCGCGCCGCGGGCGGAGGCGCAGTGACCGTGTGGTTCGAGCGCGGGGGCCGGCTCGGGAGGACCGCGTTTTACGTGCGGTGAAGCGGCGGACCAGCGGTCTGGCGGCCAGGCGGACGGCGCGCGATAGTCAAGGCCGCACGCGAGACCAACCAGGAGGCCGCCATGCCCGACACGATCCGGAAGGTGAGCTACTACTACACGACGGCGCCGGACAAACCGGGCGAGGGCGCCCGGCTGCTCCAGGCCTTGCGGAACGCCGGCGTCAACCTGCTCGCGTTCCACGCCTTCCCGAGCGCTCGCAAGTCGCAGGCCGATTTCGTCCCGGCGGACGCGGCGGCGTTCGAAGCGGCCGCGAAAGGCGCCAAGATCAAGCTGTCGAAGCCGAAGACGGCGTTCGTCGTCGAAGGCGACGACCGCGTTGGTGCGCTCGCGAGCATCATGGGGCGGCTCGGCGACGCGAAGATCAACGTCACGGCAGTGAGCGCCGTCTGCGCTGGAATGAGCCGCTATGGCGCGATTTTCTGGGTGAAGCCGCGCGACGTCGCGAAGGCGGCGAGCGCCGTGGGAGCCATGTAACTGCGAAGGCGTCACGCAGAGGCGTCGCGCAAAGACGTCAAGCTAAGACGTCACGCAGAACCGTGGGGTGGGCGGCCCCGGGCGCGGCCCAGCGCGTCGGGGCCGAATTTTTCCCGCACCTCGTCGATCACGCGGGAGATGGTGCGGTCGCGCTCTGTCTCGAGGGGCCGAGCCTCGTCGAGCAACGAGAGCTGCGCCCTCGCGTCCGGCGTCACGAGCTGCGACACGGCGACCCCCAGCAGCCGCGCGGGCGTGCGGCGCGCCGCGCGCAGCTTCCGCAGCAGGTCCCTCGCCACCTCGTACACGACACGCTCCGACCGCACCGGGTCGGAGAGCGTGCGGCTCGCCTGCCGAGTGGTGAAGTCGGCGTCGCGCAGCTTCACTGTGACGGTGCGCGCCAGCAGGCCGACCTCGCGCAGGTCCGCGGCCGCACGGTCGGCCAGGGCACGCAGCCGCGCGGCGAGCGCGGCGTCGTCCGCCAGGTCCTGTGGGAACGTCTCGTCCCGGCTGATCGACTTGGGCTCGCGATTGGGCTCGACCGGCGCGTGGTCGATGCCGCGCACCCGCTCGTGCAACCATCGGCCCGCGCGCTGCCCCAGCCAGCCGACCAGCGTCGCGCGCTCGTACCGGAGCACGTCGACCACCGTGCGGAGGCCCAGCGTCCCGAGCCGCTCCTGGAATTTGGGCCCGACAAAGGGAATGTCCGCGAGGGCGAACTGCCGCATGAACTCGAGCTCGGCACCGGGGGCGACGACGCGCACGCCGTCCGCCGGCGTCCCAGGACGCGGCTTCGCCACACCCGCGGCGAGCTTCGCGACCAGTTTCGAGGTCCCGCCCCCCACTGAGACGGTGAGCGCCGTCTCACGCGCCACGACGTCGCGGATCCGCCGCGCCGTGGTCGCGAGCGGCTCGCCGCGGTACAGCTCGTCGGTGCCCGTGAGGTCGACGTAGAACTCGTCGCTCGACGCCTGCTCCACCGCCGGCGTGAACCGTCGCAGGACATCCCGGATCTCCCGGCTCTTCCGGGCGCACGCTTCCCACGGCACCGGCACCACGGTGGCGCTCGGGCACAGGCGTACGGCGCGCGCCATCGGCATTGCGGAGTGCACGCCGTACGCCCGCGCTTCGTAGGAGGCCGACGTCACGACGCCACGACGCTCGGCCGAGCCGCCCACGATCAAGAGTGGCGCTTTCCCCGCTCCGTCCGGGTCCACGAGCCGCGCCACGGCGACGTAAAACGCGTCCGCGTCGACCAGCAGAATGCGGCGGTCCCAAGGACGCAGGGTCAGCCGGTCAAGGTCCCTTCTCCGGCGGGTGGTCCTTGAAGATCTGTTGCACGATGTCGCGCCGCTCGGCGAGGGTGTAGAGCGTGAGCCGGTGGACTTCATCATCCACACCGCCCAATACGCCGCCGTAACGGCCCGGCTCGGGCGTGATGTGGCGCGTGGACTTCTGGACCAGCCGCACCTCGTCCAGCTCTACGAGCGAGAAGGCGTAGGTCGAGTCCCCGTGGCGGACGACGAGCGTGTCGCCCGCGAGCTTCACGAGACCGAGATCCCAGAAGGTCTTCCCGCTGTTGAGCGTCACCTGCCAGCGGTCCTGCGCGGCGCAGGGCAGCGCCGCGAGCACCCCGAGCCACAGCGCGAGGCCGACCCTCATGCGGGCTTCGCCCCCGCCTTCCCGGCGCTGGGGGTTTCCCGGCCCCGCTTGCGCGCTCTCGCTTTCTCACGCTTCCGGCTGCGCGCATTGCCGTGCGTGCCGCGGTAGAGCTTGCCGCGTCTGCTGCGAAGATCACCTTTGCCCATGAGTCGAGTCTCTCCAGTCGGTTGTCCGCTATTTCAGTCCACCGAGCTTGAGCAGCCGCTCGTATTGGTCCAGGGATGCCGGCATCACCGACAGCCGTCCGATCCGCACCAGAGCCAGATCGGCGAACGCCCGCTCCTTCTTAATCTCGGCGAGCGAGACCGGCCGCGGGAGTCTCCCGCCAGCTTTCAGGTCCACCACCGCTAGCTTGGGGTCCTTGTGCTTGGGGTCCGGATACGCCTCGGACGCGACTTCCGCCACGCCCACCACGGCCTTCTCGTCACCGGTGTGGTAAACAAGCACCCGGTCACCGGGCTTCATCTGGCGCAGATGCTTGAGAGCGAGGCTGTTCTTGACGCCGTCCCACACGGCGGTCTTCTGGCGGGCGAGGTCGTCGAAGCTGTAGGTCGTCGGCTCGGTCTTTACGATCCAGTAGTTTGGCATGCGCTCTCCCGTGAGCGGGCTGGGGTCTCGCTTCGCGACAAAAATACGCAGTCGCTGCGCGAGACCCCAGCCCGCTCACAGTACGGCCTGTGCCGACCACTCGACTATCGCATCCGCGATCTCGTCCATGATCGCTGCGTCCGCCCTGCCCGACCGCTTGAGCATGTGGAACGAGTGATCCCCGCCCTCCACCAAGTGCAGCGTGGCCCGCTCGCCGAGCCGTTTCACGACCGGCCGCAACAGCTGCAAGTCCGCGAAGTCGTCCCGCGTGCCCTGCAGGAATAGCATGGGAATCTCGACCTGCGCGAGATGCTCGGCGCGCGCATCGCCGCGCCGCCCGGGCGGATGGAGCGGAAATCCGAGGAACACGAGTCCCCGCACGCCGGGGAGTGGCTGCTCCGCCTGTGCAGTGGACGTCATCCGTCCGCCGAACGACTTGCCGCCGGCCACCACTGGCAGCTCCGGCGCGAGACGGGCGGCTTCGGCCGCCGCGGCCCGCACCGTGGCGGCGGCAACGGCGGGCGGATCGGGCCGGCTGGCCCGCCGCTCCATGTAAGGAAACTGGTAGCGCAGCGTCGCCACATCGCGCTCGGCGAGCGCGCGCGCGAAGGTTTCGAGAAACGGGTGGCGCATCCCCGCCCCAGCGCCGTGGGCGAGCACGTACAGCCAGCGCGCGCCGGGCGGGCGCATCAGCAGGCCCGACACACTGGCCCCGCCATCGCCGACGGTGATTGTGACCGGGTCACTCGAGACGAGCATGGAGCTTCTCCAGCGCGCTCACTAGATCGGGCTTCTCCTCGAGCACCGCCCAGAGCGGGTCGTCCTTCAGCTTTTTCATGCGCGCCGGCGCGTTCGCGATCGTGAACTTCCGGATGTCGAGCTTGGGCGTCACCTCGCTCCACTCGAGCGGCATCGACACCGGCGCGCCGGGCAAGGGCCGCGCGCTGAACGGCGCGACGAGCAGGCGCCCGTGGCCGTTCTGCACGTAGTCGAGATACACCTTGCCGTCCCGCTTTTGAACCTGGCGTGTGACCGTGGCGATTTCCGGCAGCTCGGCCGCGATGACCCGCGCCAGGAGTCCGCCCAGCGTGCGGGATTGCTCATAGGTGACCTGGCGACCCAGCGGGATCAGCACGTGAAGGCCGGTCGAGCCGCTCGTCTTGATGCCCGTCGGCAGGTCGATATCGTCGCACAACGCCCGGACCGCCTTCGCGACGGTGACCACATCTGTAAACGGGGCCTCCTTCGGATCGAGGTCCAGGATGCACCAGTCGGGCGTTTCCAGAGTCGCCACGCGGGACGACCAGACGTGGAGCAGGATCGCCGCCATGTTGACGATGTAGAGGAGCGAGGACTCGTTGTCGCACACGAAATAGTCCAGCTCGCGCTGCGAGTCCTCGCTCCAGATCGTGACCGTTCGCACGAAGGCCTGGGCATACTCCGGGGCGTCCTTCTGGAAAAAGGATTTCCCGGTGATGCCGTCGGGGAAGCGCGTGAGCACGAGGGGCCGATCGGCGAGATAGGGCAGCATCCACTGCGATACGGCCCGGTAGTACTCGATCAAGTCGCCCTTGGTATAGCCCGCTTCCGGCCAGAAGACCTTGTCGAGATTCGAGAACTTGACCTCGGGATGCGAGATGCGGGATGCGGGAGACGTGAGTGCCACCGGCGGCTCCGCATCCCGCATCTCGCTTCCCGCATCCCGTTTCGCGATCTCCGTGACCGGTTTGTCATCCCGGAACCTCACGAACACCGGCTGCCTGAGGAGCCCCTCGTCCGTCCATTCCTTGTATCTCACCTCCACGACGAGCGTCGGCTCGACCCAGGTGTGCCCCTTGTCCGGCGGCGCGGGGCCCTCGAACGGCGGCTTCGCCCGGACGCTCTGCTCGAGGACAGCGCTCACCTCCTTGAGCTGTGCCGCCGTGAACCCGCTGCCCGCCCGGCCCGTATACACGAGCTTCCCGTTCTCGTACGCGCCGAGATCGAGCGCGCCGAACCCCGAGCGGGATCCTTTGGGTCGCGTGAAGCCGACGACGACGAAATCGTCGGCGCGGTCCGCGCGGATCTTGAGCCAGTTGGGGGAACGGCCGGCGCGGTAGGTGGAGTCCGCTTTCTTCGCGACGATCCCTTCGAGCCCCAGCTTCACGACCTGCTCGTACAGCGCCTCGCCGTCCCGCTCGAAGTGCGAGAGATACTTGATCGGGCCCACGCCTGGCACGATCTGCTCGAGCAGGGCCTTGCGCTGCTCGAGCGGCAACGGCCGGACGTCGTAGCCCTCGAACGCGAGCAGATCGAACAGGTACAGCACCGCCGGCGTCTCGACCGCGCCGCGCCGCACATCGGGCACCCGGGACACCTTGGCGCGGTTCTGGAGTCGCTGGAAGCTCGGCCGGCCGGCCTCATCCGGCACGACCAGCTCGCCGTCCAAGATGAATCCCTCATAGGGCAGCGCCGCCAGGGCGCGGGCGATCTCGGGGAACGCGGGCACGATGTCGTGCCCGTTGCGGGTGACGAGCCGTGCTTCGCCTCCCTCGCGCGCCGCGCGGACGCGGTAGCCGTCGAGCTTGAGCTCGAACAGCCATCCGGGCTTCGAGAACGGCTGCTCCCGCGTCTCGGCGAGCATCGGTTCCGCCTCCTCGACCGCGACGGCACGGCGCGGCGCCTTGAGCCGCGCGAGCTGCTTCACCACCGGCGCCGTCCGGTCCTTCCCAGCCTTTAGCTCCTCGACCGTGAGCCCGGACAGCACCGACTCAGGCGGGAGCGCGGTCCCCCCACCCCCCCCGTCCGGGGCGGCGTAGCCGTCCTTCTCCTTGATGAGGAGCCATTCCTTCTCGCCCTTCTTGAGCTTCACCAGGGTCCACTTGCCCTTGAGCTTGTAGCCGTGCAGCTCGAACAGCAGCTTTCCTTTTTGCATCCCTTCGTGGGGGTCCTCGAGCGGCACCCAGCGCCCGCGGTCCCACACGATCACCGCCCCCGCGCCGTAGTTGCCTTCGGGGATGATCCCCTCGAAGTCGCCGTACTCGAGCGGGTGGTCTTCCACATGGACCGCGAGCCGCTTGTCGGCACGGTTGGGCGAGGGGCCCTTGGGGACGGCCCAGGATCGGAGCACGCCATCCATTTCGAGGCGCAGGTCCCAGTGGAGCCGCCGGGCGGCGTGCATGTGGACGACGAACAAACCGCCAGCGGACGATGCGGGGGTCGCGGGACGGGCGCCGGGCTCCGGCGTGCGGTCCAACGACCGCTTAGCACGGTAGGTACTGAGCGGATCGGACCCGGGCTTCCGTTTTGCAGGCATTGGGGTGAAATCTTATCATTCCTCCTCCACGAGCGCACCGACCGACCTATGAGCGCACACCCACTCGGTTCAGCTACCCTGTCCTTCGGCCTCGTTTCCGTGCCGATCAAGATGTTCTCGACCGGCGAGTCGTCGGCCGCCATCAGCTTCAACTGGCTGCACAAGAAGGACGGTGCACGCCTGAAGCAGCAGTATGTGTGCTCCAAGGACGGCGACAAAGTCGAGAAGGACGAGATGGTGAAGGGCTACGAGTTCACGAAGGGGCAGTACGTGATCTTCTCGCCGGAGGAACTGAAGGCTCTCGAGGAGAAGTCCACCAACACCGTCGAGATCACCGAGTTCGTACCGGCGGACCAGGTGGACAGGAAATACGTCGAGAAGTCGTATTTCCTCGGCCCCGACAAGGGCGGCGACCGGGCCTATCGTCTGCTGGCGGAAGCGCTGAAGCAGACGGAGCGCGTGGCGGTAGGACAGTACGCGGCGCGCGGCAAGCAGTACCTCATCGCCGTGCGTCCCGAGGCGAACGGTCTCGTCATGGAGCAGCTGCGCTACGCGAACGAGATTCGCTCGATCGCCGACGTGCCGATTCCCAAGGTCGAGGTGAAGAAGCCGGAGTTACAGCTCGCCGTGCAGCTGGTGGAGCAGGCGGCCTCCGCTGGCTTCCAACCCGACAAGTACGAGGACAACGTGCGCAAGCGGGTCCTCGAGCAGATTCAGCGGAAGGTGGAGGGCAAGGAGATCACCGAGGAGCCGACCGAGGCGCCCAAGACGCAGATCATCGACCTGATGGAGGCGTTGAAGGCGAGCCTCAAGGGCAAAGGGGCCACAGGGGAGCGCAAGCCGGCGAAGCGAGTCGAGGGCAAGGCGGCGAAAGCGGCTCCGGTAGCCAAGCGCAAGGTAGGAGGGGCTAGGGGTTAGGGGTTAGGACGGGATGAAGGGATACACCTCCCGAGATGTCGCCCGGCTGTTGCGATTGACCGTCGCGCAGGTGCGAGACTTCGCGCGCGACGGTTTTTTGACGCCCGGCCGCGGCCCGCGCGGTGAGCTGCTGTTCTCCTTCCAGGACCTGGTCATCCTCCGCACCGCCAAGGGGCTCGTTGCCGCGCGGATTCCCACCCGTCGCATCCGCCGGGCGCTGCGCCGGCTCCGGACCGAGCTGCCCCGCGGCCGCTCGCTCGCCGAGCTGCGGATCGCCGCCGAGGGCGACCGCATCGTGGTGAGCGACGGCGAGTCCACCTGGAGCCCCGAGTCCGACCAGATGCAGCTCGACTTCGCCATCTCGGACCTCGCCACACGGGCGGCGCCGATGGCGCGGCGCACCGCGCGCGCCGCCCGGCTGGTCGAGCAGGACTTCTCCGCCCAGGACTGGTACGACCTCGGGCTCGAGCTCGAGGTGGCCGCGCCGGCCGAAGCCCGCGACGCTTACCGCCGGGCCCTCGAGCTCGACGCTCACCACGCCGACGCCCACGTCAACCTCGGCCGGCTGCTGCACGAGCAGGGGCTCGTGGAGGAAGCCGAGCGCCATTACCGCTTAGCGCTGCGGGAGACCCCCGAGCACGCCACCGCGGCCTTCAATCTGGGGATCGCGCTCGAAGACCTGGACCGGCCGGCGGATGCGATCGACGCGTATCGCACCGCGCTCACGATAGACGCGCGGCTCGCCGACGCCCACTTCAACCTGGCCCGGCTGTACGAGAAGGCGGGGAAGAAGGCGGCAGCGCTGCGGCACCTATCCCTCTACCGCAGGCTGACCATGTAGTTTAGCGAGGCTGCTGCGCGAGCAGGGAGCCAAATTCCTGCGCCAGCTTTGGCCCCATGCCCGACTCCTCGTGCTTGAAGAAGATGAACGCGTCCTGCCACCCCTGCCCCAGCTCCTGGACCGACTTGGCCCACTGCTCGAGAGCCTGCTTCTTGTAGCCCTCGTCGCGCAGCCGCATGTAGCCGAAGTCGGCGGTGGCGACGAGCGGGGTATGCCCCTCCGCCGTGTCGGCGACGCACAACGCCGCGTTCCCGACCCGCAATGCCTCGTAGACGTCGTCCGCGAACCACGACTCGTGACGGAACTCCCAGGCGCACCGCAAGTCTGCCGGGAACTGGGTGAGGAGATCGTTCAACCGGCCCAGGTCCTTCTTGAAGTTGGGCGGCAGCTGGAACAGGATCGGCCCGAGCTTGGAGCCGAGCTGGCGCGCCGTCTCGAGAAAGTAGCGTAGCGGGTCGTCGACGTCTCTGAGCCGGGCGATATGAGTGATGCGCTGCGGCGCCTTGAGCACGAACGTGAAAGCCGCAGGCGTGGCGGCGCCCCAGCCGGCGACGGTCTTCGCGTTCGGCATCCGGTAGAAGGTATAGTTGATCTCGACCGTCGCGAGTCGCTGGGCGTAGTACTCGAGCATCTGCGACTCGGGCAACTTCGCCGGATAGAACGTCCCCTTCCACTCGGGGAAGTTGTAGCCCGACGTCCCGACGTGAACCCTCACGCCACCCAGACCGTCTTGATGTTGACGAACTCCTTGAGCCCGTACTCCGACAGCTCGCGCCCGTAGCCCGAGCGCTTGATGCCCCCGAACGGCAGCCGGGGATCGGACTTCACGAGTCCGTTCACGAAGACCGAGCCCGCCTCGAGCTCGCGCGCCAGCCGCTCGCCCCGTGCCGAATCCGCGGTCCACACCGAGGCGCCGAGCCCGTAACGGGACGCGCTGGCGACGCGCACTGCCTGCGACTCATCCTTGACGCGGATCACCGCGGCCACGGGGCCAAACACCTCCTCGTCGAACGCGGGCATGCCCTCCGCCACCGCCGCCAGCACAGTGGGGGCGTAGTAGAAGCCGGGTCCCTCGGGAAGCGTCCCGCCGAGCACCAGCTGCGCGCCGCGCCGCACGGACGCTTCCACCTGGCGGTGGAGATTGGCGCGCAGGTCCTGCCGCGCCTGCGGGCCGATCTGGGTGTCTGGCGCCAGCGGATCGCCCATGCGCCGCGTTCGCATCGCGGCGACGAACGCGTCGAGGAACCGGTCCGCCACCGGCTCCACCACGATGAACCGTTTCGCTGCGATGCAGCTCTGCCCGCTGTTCAGGAGCCGCGCTTCCGCCGCGGTGCGAGCGGCCAGCGCGACGTCGGCGTCCTCCAGCACGATGAATGGGTCGCTCCCGCCGAGCTCGAGCACCGTCTTCTTCAAGTGCCGTCCGGCCTGCTCGGCCACCTGGCTGCCGGCGCGATCCGAGCCTGTGAGCGTCACCGCCCGCACTCGCGGGTCGGCGATGACAGTGGCGGCGGCTTCGTTCGAGAGGATCAACGCCCGGAACAGCCCCTCCGGGAAGCCCGCCTCCTGGAAGATTGCCTCGATCCCTAGCGCGCAGCGGGTGACGTTGGGCGCGTGCTTCAAGAGCCCCGCGTTCCCCGCCATCAGGGCCGGCGCGGCGAAGCGAAACACCTGCCAGAACGGGAAATTCCACGGCATGATCGCGAGCACGGGACCGATCGGATCGAAGCGGACGAAGGCCTTCGAGGCATCCGTCTCGCGAGGTTCGTCGGCGAGAAACCGCTCGGCATGCTCGGCGTAGTAGTCGCACACCCAGGCGCACTTCTCCGCCTCCGCTTCCCCTTGCATCAGCGGCTTGCCCATCTCGAGGGCCATGGTGCGTGCGTGCTGAGTTTTGCGCTCCCGCAACAGCCGTCCGGCTTCCCGCATCGCCTGCGCGCGCTGCGCGTACGAGCAGCGCGACCAGCTCTGGTAGGCGGCGAGCGCCTGGTCGAGAACTCGTTCGAGCGCCGCGGGCGTGGTCTCGGCGAAGGTCTCGAGCGTTTCGCCGGTGGTGGGGTTGATCGAGGCGACGGTCATGACGAAAGCGGCTCCTGATCTATCTGATCTAGGTGATGCCCGTCACACAACATTACAGTGTCATTGCGCCGCGCCATCCCCGAACTGCAACCCCGCTTGGCGTGCGAGCTGCGTCCGACCCGTCCGTCTATCCTCATACCGCTGAGCCACTTGCCACGGGGCTTGGGGATGGGCACGCGCCTTGCGCTCGATCTGTAGCGTCGCCTCGGCGCGAGGCGGACGCGGAGTGGTTGGATGCGAGACCCATGGTTACCCGAGCGTGAGCCCGATAACGACGAGTGGGACGAGCTGTTTGCCGAGGCCCGAGAGGCGTGGCGCGGCGCGGTCCATCTCGAGCGCGAGTCGTGGCGGGGGAACGATGAGGCCTGGCGCGGCGAAGAGCATCTCGCCGACTGGCCGGAGCACGCGGCCGGTCCGGAGTACTGGATGTTCAAGGCGATGACCGACCGCGTCTAGGTACGCGTCTTGCCACCGCTGTCGCCTGCGGATATGGTGACAGCCATGCACTTCCTCGGCGCCTTGGCGCTGCTGTGCGTCGGGCCGACGTCCCGCGATACCCTCTCCGGTCGCGTCACAGACTCCGACGGCGCCCCCGTTCCAGCCGCGACCGTCCTCATCTCCGAGCTGCATCGCGTCGCCACGACCGGCGCCGATGGCGGCTTCGGGCTCGCGGGCCTGCCGCCCGGAGAATACACGGTCATCGTCCGCCACGTCGGGTTTGCGCCGTTCGCGCGCGAGGTCGCCGTCCGCGGGCCCACGACCCTCACCGTCACGTTGCGCCGCACGCCGGTGTGGGTCGAACCCGTCACGATCACCGCCACGGGCGCACCCATCGCCGCGCTCGGCTCGCCGCTGTCCACAGCTGCCCTCTCCGCAGACGGCCTGCGCCGCGAGCAGAGCGTGTCGCTCGCGCACTCCCTGTCGCGCTTGCCCGGTGTCAACGCGCTCAGCACTGGAGCGCAGATCGGCAAGCCGGTGATCCGCGGGCTGGCGGGGGCGCGGGTGCTGGTGCTCGCGAACGGGAACCGCCTCGAGGATTACTCGTGGAGCGACGAAGACGGACCGTCCGTGGACACCCGCCTCGCCCAGCGCGTGGAGGTGATCCGGGGGCCCGCCAGCGTCCTGTATGGGTCTGACGCGCTGGGGGGCGTGGTGAACGTGATCCCCGCGGAGCTGCCGGACGCGAACGGCGGCCCCCGCATGATTCGAACGGGGTTCGAAGTCTCGGGCGCGACGAACAACGCCGAAGTGGAAGCGGCTGCCCGGATCGAAGGAGCGAGCGGTGCCTGGGCATGGCGCGCGTTCGGCATCGGGCGAGCAGCCGGAAGCCTGCACAC